>Ga0210057_1002212_pt1 | contig 28086 bp, 9 predicted proteins | sample CryGeyCG2114_010_2_FD_183968 | JGI IMG/M metagenome (GOLD analysis project Ga0210057, IMG submission 183968) | Groundwater microbial communities from aquifer - Crystal Geyser CG10_big_fil_rev_8/21/14_0.10 (SPAdes) (version 2) | ecosystem: Environmental > Aquatic > Deep subsurface > Groundwater ...
ACTCCGAATCACTACTTGAACCCAGGGCACATCTTTCAACAGTCTAGCCCTGCCAGTTTGAGAGTTATATTTGCATCCTATGCGACAGAATTAGAGTTGTTTAAGCGTCCTGGAACATACGGAGATGCGACAGAATTAGAGTTGTTTAAGCGTCCTGGAACATACGGAGATGAGAAAGGATCGTCTTACGTTCGAAGCATCAATCGTGTTAACCCCGTTGGTCGCTGGATGTTCATGGGAGATTATCGTCAAGCCAAATATCTTCTTGGAGATGCTTCGGTCCCCAAACCAGATGATAAAGCGACTGACACTCTGAAATCTAAGGTGGGTCTCTTTGAGATCTATTCAGGAGAAGAGTGTGATGCTTTCAAGAGATCTGGCGGAGAGATGGCAGGTTTCGTCCTGAATATCGATCTGGACAGTGCTGCGGATAATGTTGCTTTCTCTGGTGGAAGCTTCCCAGAGGTCAAGGTTCTCATCGGTGGAGCAATGACGGTTGATGATAGTGGTGGCATTCAGGGGGCTCAAGTCATTTTGTCTCTAGGTAAACCACCTCAAGTTGTCTTTCCTGTCAGGGGCAGCGAAGGATCGCGTTATTTCAAAACACCTAGAGGCGGAAGCAATGCCTCTTCTACTAGCCGCGCTCCAACTGGGACTTTTGCAGATCTCTCTTCTGGCCAAGATGTTCGCCTCCAGATTGTAACAGCAAAAGAGCCCCTGTCTGCTACCTCTGGAACCAAAGTTACAGTTCAATTTGAAGCCTTGGGAGACTTGGGAATTATTCGAGTCGTAAAAGATGGCTTGTCTCTTATTTCGGCCCATATTGCTCCTCAGGTAGGTGTCGCTGTCGAATCCGCTGGTTTTCAAGAAACTCAACCAGATTATTACACCAACTGTTATTGTCGAATCAAGGGAACGGTGAGAATTTTGGCATCCAACATCCAGGGCAAGTTCGATATTTCACCTATTTGCTACAGAAGTTGGTCTCCAAGTATGTTAATGTTCATGCATGTGCCATTCGCTGTCAGTTCATCAAGAGTTCTGGAAGATATGGTCGGCAGATCTCGATATTCAGACATGAGGAGCTTGCCAGAAACGACAGGGGGAACACGCATTGTTCTACCATATTCATATCCTAAGTATTCCTACTTCTTCAATGACAGTGTTACTCGTTATTTGGCCAAATCTACTGGAAATGATGAGGACATATTGAAGGGTGGAGGCATCCTCGGGTCTAACACAAGATATCCTGACGCAATCGCGGATCCAAGGGGAGCGGTTACGGCCGCATATTCTGTCCAGAGGATCGACAACGCCGGATTCGCTGCGAACTGGGAAGGCCCTTATAACATCACCGCCAAAGAGCCTTTGCCAGACCCCCGGCCGAGCATCCAATACACTATTAACCAGGGGCCGTCAAGAAAAGGTAAACTTGATGGCCTTGAATCGGCCGGGATAGTTGCAGAGGGTGGGGATCCATTAAAAGGATATGGCCACAACCAATTGACGGCGAGAGAGCTTTACACTCAGCCACAGTACGGAGGGTTGACACCGTTCTATATCAAATACAGCGTGCCTTGCATCGCCATGTGGTGCCATCCATATCAGAATACCCAATTAAACTTTGCTTGGCCAAGCATTGATCAGGTTGAATGGATCGATGAGGCAAAAACCTTGACGGGTAGCGCATGGTATTCTAGGGCTGGCACCAAATTCCAGACCAATGCCACTGAATCTATCACAAGCAGAGACATCGAAAGCGTCAATGTCAGAACTTCATTGGATGGAGTCATTCTCAAAAAAGATACAAAGGTTGTTATTAGAAACCCGAATCGAGACATGCTCAGCATGTTGGAGACTCAAGGTGTTGCTAGCGGATCAAAAGGTTATGGGACTCTCAACATTTACTCTAATAGTAAATGGACTAAACTTGATGGATTTATTCGAGACTATCAACTGAATGAAGTTGGAACAGGATTGGTCTTGACGATCACTTTTCAGGACCCCCTTTCTTACCTGATAGAGCGTCTGCCATATCCAGGAGAGCATATAGTTGACGGTTGGCAGGTTCCTCATGCCGTCCAGTATATCCTGTTAAGACTTGGGTTGCCGATAGATGCCAGCGTTACTAATGTGGGACGTGCGGTGACTGTCACAACTTATGACAAAGCCAAAGAGCTAGTTTATGCCAATGGCCCAAAGAAAGTCAAAATCCCTCGCCTTGGTCGCTTTGTTGCAACCGACATCGGAACAAATAGCATCAAATTCAGCGCGGGGGATGGAGCTTTGAGGAGCAACCTGCTGACAGCCTTGGGAATGGTGCCAGCCTTCCAATATCCAGTATTCTTCTGGTCCAAAGAGGGAGTTATCAAGTACAGAGACGCATTCGACAACTCTAGCCAAAATGTCAAACTTTCTTTTGATAGCTGGAGAGATCAAGGCATTCCTATCATTCGAGATACAATGAATATCAGTTTCGATGCTAGTGCTACGACTTATCAAACAGTTTTGCATACTAAAGATCGTTTCCGAAGCACAGATATTCATGTCCCGGTTGGATTGGGCAGCTCAGGCGCATACAGTGGCTATAAATCTCAAAAGACAATCAATCTGGAGGGTTTCATCACAGAGAAGCAAGATTTGCAACTTCTTAGAGAACAGATGGAATACCAGAATGTCTTCATTTCAGATTCTTCAATCTCATTCCAGTATGCAGGCCCTCCGTTATACACAGACGAAGGTGGGGCGGGAGTTGTCAGATCAATCCTTGTTCCATATTTGCCATATCAAAGAAGATCATACTTGCTCCAAAGCTCAACTTATGACATAGAATTTGGAACAGGAAATTACGGTAAAACGGATCTTCAGTGGCAATTGCTGAAACCGCCTATAATGAAGATCTCTGGTACTCTCTTCGGACGATGATAAAGGATTTCCTGAGCTATAAGAGGAAGATAAAATAAGCCATGGCAGAAGAAAGAGCGCAAATAGCAAGGATGAGGAATCTTGTTCAATCCAGTCAGAATGAGGCTGCCTCAAATGCCGTTGCTAGCGTCAGAGCAGAGGCAATGAGGGCCAGCCAAGAGCTTCAGTCTATTGTCAGTAGAGCAACCAGCGGCGGCGGCTACTCAAAGGTCAGTGGCTCCCCGTCATTGCCGGAATTTAGGAACTATTTCATATGGGGCAAGAGCACTTGGGGCGTTGACAATACAACATCTTCTCCTTCTGGCTCGGCGACTCTTATGGATAGAGGAACTCTTTCTTCTGGAGATAGAGGTGGAGTATACCGTAGTATCGGTTCGAGCGGAGAGTAATAATGGCTGATCCTTATACCGACATTTATCGCTTCTTCTATCTCACAGAAGGAGTCAATACAGGATCAGTCGTCCACGAAGAGTTCAAAAGATGGCAAGCTGTTGAAACTCAAATGTTCCAGCTTTACTCACTTTTCGGCAATGGTATTTTGACGGGATGGGAGATCGAGGGAACTTCTGCTGGGAATGTCATTGCTGTCACTCCTGGAAGTGGCCATGTTGGCTATAAATCTACCATGACGGTTGACAATGTTTTCGTCACTCTTGAAGTCCCTCCTGGTTTGACCGTCCCGGACACAGGCATCAAGTACATCATCTATGGCAGCGAAACAGCAACAAGTAATGTTGATCGCTCTATCGATTTCTTCGCATCGACAAATGTACTAGATTATAGTGACTACAATTCAACGGTTAGAGACTCGCAAGACTTTGAGATTTCTCCTGGTGGTTTGATTATCATCGGCGAAATCGTCATGAAGCCAGTTACCAATTCTTCTGGAACTATTATAGGCTACAACTTAGACGATGCCACCTATGAACTCAGGGATGAGATTGGGCTCTTCGACAACCTATCTAAATTCATCAAAGACCACGTTCATATAGGTGGAGCAAATAATCCTGGTAAGATAGATTTGATGCGCCATGTCACCGGTAAACTATCGGCTGATCACATCTATGGAGATCTTTCAGCAGATCTAATCACGAAAGGAACTCTCAGCCCAGACCGACAAGCCAAGTTCTCCCATAGTGAATTGGCTGGTAGTGGAGTTTTGAGCCACGCCCAGATCGAAGCCATCATTCTTGCGTTGGATCTCCAGACAGATCACTATCTCGGAGATATTGCTATCGCCAACTTGCTCAAATTGGTTTTGATGTTGAAACATGTTTTCGTCCAGATCGATGAAACATTGCTCAACTTGATTGCTTTTGTCCCAGGCATCACAACAAGTAATTGGATCGACGACAGTGAATACATGACCGCTGTCATTGATACAACTGGACAACGTATTCTGGGCATTTTGGCGACACCAAGCGGTTCCGATTTTGTTACATGGAACACTTTGCAAGACTTTGAACAGGCTCGTGACGCTTACAATCTAGATATTTCAGACTATCCAGATGAATACGAAAACTCCCTGGACACAGTGACTCGATCTTCCAATATTACTGTTCAAAGCGACGGAACGGTCACACTGGAAAAGAATCCAAGCGTCAACGCTGTCCAGCGAGCAAGCGACACTGAAGATTGGGTTAGCGCGGTTCAGGTTGTCCAAAATGACAGCTTTGGCCAAGGAGATAACTTCGGAGTTTCAGCCAATGTTGGCTATTTCGTCCTCAAGCTTTTCCGTTTAGCTGGCAGCAATTCCTATAAATCTCAAGACTGGAGAGGGTCAACCAAGCTGGAGTTCCTTTTCAAGCTGGAGGGAGAAGACAATATTAACCACGGAGATATCCGCTTCTTCCTGGTTGATGCTGTGCCGCCAGATTTCAATGAGGATGCCGTCGAGGCTGTTGAGCTTTCTGGCTCATCGAACTCTAAGATCATTGTTCCTGAGGGTGTTTTGATTTTGGAAGATGGCTTACTGACGGATGGCTGGCAATTCGTCCAAATCGACCTGACACAGTTTGACGATCTGAGCCGAGTCGCTGGTGTCGGTTTTTACGCCACAACAGCAACGGGGTGGCAAGTCGGAGAATCCTTTGAATTTGACATTCAACAACCAGAATACAACCAAATGAAGACTGAAATTTCAGATATTCTAAAGGATGAAGATCCTGGAACAGATATCGTCATGTATCGTTACAATGACCTGACATATGCAACAACTGGATATCTCAAGTTCAGGTTTTCTCCGAATCAAGCCGCGACTTGGGATTTCATCGATTATGAAGCTACAATCCCAGATTATAGCGGATCTGTTCTTCCCAAGGTTGGAGTCACGACAAAGGCCGCAAACACCGAAGCAGGTTTGTTGCTGTCTCTTTCGCATGACATCGCGCCCTATGGCCCAGACCCAACTATTTTTACCGTTGATGAAGATAATACAAGATGGATCGAAATGACGGTTACTCTGACTTCTTCAGATGACCGAATGGTTTCTCCGATCTTCGAATCTCTCATCCTATATTACACGGCCTCTGTCGAATCTAATCAGCATTCATGGAGCACCCTGGAAGAATGGCAAGATTATGTTTCTCTGTCCAATATCCAATTGACAGATGACCCATCTGGCCCTGATAGCATTTCCCTCGAAGACTACAGCAATGTCAATATTAAGTATTATGTCGAGGGAAATGCTATCAAGGTCCTGGATGATGATAATCTAGAGATTGACGCCCATGCGGAGAATGGCACCTCATTGCCCAAGAGCCCCATCCAGGCATTTTTCAAAGAATCTTCCGGCCTGCTCCATCCTAGCTATATTAAGAAACAAGAAGACGACGACATGTGGCTGATCGCCGACACTGGAAATGACCGCATCGTTGAGATGGCTTCGGATGGCACGCCGTATCGCATTTTGCAGGGGAATTCATACCTCGGATTGATCAACCGCGATTTGGTTGCTTTGACTGCAAGTTACAACACTCGTCTTGGCCAAGTTACAGTCTGTTTTAGTCAGAATTTGCAACTTTCAGCTTTGAATCTGGAGAAAATCTCTATTGTTTCGACCGATGGCACCAATGAAATGAGGCTCGGAGATGAAACCAAGGCTTCAGCGAGAATGCTAGGAAGTGCGCTCATCCAGAATATCGAAGCTTTGGATGGAACGGAATTTCAGAATGTTGATACTAGCAGCAATTTCACCATTGGGTCAGAGACACAGACTGGATCCACTATAATCCCTGGTATTGGAAAAACCGGATCTAAGACAACTGTTTCAAGTGAAGTTGGAGCGATTCTTCTATTCGATTTGACCTCAACTGCAAAAGCAGAGTTGGATAGTTGGTCTGCTGGTAAGAAAATTGTCATCTATCCTGAGTTCTGGAGTCCAACGGTCAGCACAACAACATCAACCAGTACGTCAAGTTTAGCCACAGCCGCATGGTTTGAAGAAGGATCTACAACAGAGGGCGTGGCATATGAAAATATAGCAACAGATCAGCCAGCCTCGGCTTTCACAAGCAACTACAATCCATTCATTTATGCAGATGGGGTTAATAGTCTGGTTGAAGCGTATGATGTCGCTACATTCGCTTCTGAAAGTGTTTCTTTGGCCTCAACAACCAATCTGTATGCCCTTTTGCCCCATAAAACTTACACTGACGGAACAACAACATATCTGACAGAGCCAAGATATAATCTGCCACAATTGTTGATTCGGATGAACAGCTATTATGATTACCCAGTGTATACCAGTGGAGACATCAATAATCTCTACGATGAAATCACCCCATCAGATAGCGAATGGGCTCAGCTCGGAGATTTCAATGATGATGGAGAGATCACGCAAGATGTGATGATTGACATTGACGGAAATGATCATCAGCTTGAAATCTTGGTTGATGAATTCGACATAATTTATTGGGACATTTTACATCCGGTGAGCATTGAAAAACAAGGAGATACTGAATATGTCTTCTCTCAGGCTAATAAGCATTCGATAGTTGATTTAACAACAGACGGAATTCTAGCTTGGAGCATTTTCGATACAGTAGCGAATTTCAGCTTCGGAGATTTTGGATCTGCTAGAGTCTTGAGCAATGGTAATGTTTTCGTCGCTGCTCCAAGAATGAATCTATTGGGAGAAATAGTAATAGACACGCAGAATATGGTAGATAGCATTCAGGCAGAGTATGGACCAATCGACGCATATAAGCTAGACGATGGTAGTGTGCTCATATTGGTTGCCCAAAGATATTCCTCCGCGCTTAATAGCCGTGCTTATGTCCTCGACAACACGGATAACATTGTGTGGGAATGGGGTCTCGGTCGATTGGGTTGGCCAACCGGATTAACACAAATCGATGGAACTGATTCCAGAATCATTTCCTGCTAGGACAAAGAATGTTCGCCTTTGAAATCAGAACAGATATACCAGAATTCAGAATCATCAACAATGGCCAAACTGTAGACATTTTGACTCAGGGTTATTCCGATGGTTTTAGCATAGAATCTCAAGATTCAAAAACAACCTTCAATGGAATATTTGAAGGCACCGATGCTATCATCTATCTCTATGATGATAAGGTTGAATATAATCTGGTTTTTTGGAGCAAAGAAGTCGTCAGGGATAAAGTTACGTTCAATTTTGAGATTGATTCAAGAGCAAGATTTTCAATAGAAAATAGCATCCTGACATTTGTGTCATATAGCGGACAAGAGATTATTTCTCTTGGATCCTTTATCTTGATCAATGATCAAGATGAGATTATCCAAGAGCTTCCAATGCACCATAGTTTCAATTCTGGGAAGCATGAAATCTCTATAGATATTCCCGTAAATGAAATCGAAGAGGGGTCTACGACACTCAGATTCGTCTTGAATACGCCATTAATCGCTAGCGCTCCAAGCGTAATGTCTACTGGCCCGGCTGCTTTTTCCTTCGTTGCTGGAGAAGTAGATCCAGTCAGCAGAGGAATTTATGGGGCAACTCCTGGCCCGATTTTATACTCCATCCATCTTTTCCAAGGATTGTTTACGAACTCGGGAGTTCACCCCGACTCCGAAAAGTACATTGTTGACTATCCACTAAATCTGTACAAGGGTATTCCGATTACTGGAACTGTTCCATTGGATCCCCATATTTCAGGCGGCACCTCAGACATTGTGGAAGCTTACAATCTGGGCCTTGGATTAGACACGTTGACTTTGTATATGGAATTCGTAGCAAACAAGATCGTTGGAATCGATGGTTACGCTCCAGCCCTGTTCTTTGATGTGATTCCACCGTCGAGCACTGCGTACTATTCAGTTAATAATGAGGCTGATTATATGGGGGACATCAACGGGTCCTCTGTTTATCGAGGCACGTATACCGTCCATAAACAGTCTGCCCCATTGTATGTTGACGGAACCTACAAGATTCGCCTCAAATCGAAGAGTTTTGAAACTGACAATCTGATTTTCAAGATGTCAAGGGTTCTAGGGTTCTTTATGGTAGACGTGAGTGAACTTGGCGGGGATGCCCCGATTGCACCGTAAATTTGAGGAGAGAAGATGGCATTGCAAACACCAACAAGGGTGAACTGGACAACCCAACAAGGGGCCAATTTGCTCCCTACTCGTCGTATCGCCGGTGCAAATGAATTCAACCAAACAATCAAAGCTTTGGGAGCCATTGGCCGTATGGCTACTGAAACTCTCGGAGGCGAAGGCATCTATTATGGTGGCGCATCAGCTTTGGGAACGACATTTGAAAATGCAGGTGCGTTGGGCAACAGCATCAACGCTAGGGTTTTCGCTTATTTTCAGGGCCGACTTTATTGCGCTGGTAGCGATTCACATGTTTATCGATTGAGCGGCAAGAGTACATGGGAGGATCAGGGATTGGTCGCTGCCCTCGATGGCCTCTGGGACATGATCTCCTACAATGGTTATCTTCATGTTTGTGGCAACACTGGATATGTTTACAAGTTGGTTAATGGAGCTTGGGCCTCTGCGGGGCAGCCTTATGCCGGTGCTGTCAATGCTTTGCAAGAATACAATGGACAACTTTTTGCAGCAGCAGCAAATGGGCACGTCTACGAATGGGCATCAGGTACAACTTGGACAGATCGAGGTCAAGTTGGTGCTGCTGCTAATATCTATGATCTGGAAGTTTATGAAGAGGAACTCTACGCTAGTACAGACACGGGATATATGTACGAATGGGCCGGTGGTTCCTCTTGGACAAGTCGCGGGCAGCCGTCTGGTGGCGTGGCAAATGTCAGAGTTTTGGCAACTCATGATGGGGATCTATTCGCGGCATCGAGTACAACAGTTTATATCTGGGATGGAGGTTCTTTATGGACAAGCTATGGCATCCCTGAAGCTGGCCAAAATGTTCAATCTTTGGTTTCCTATAAGAACAATCTTTACTCTGGATCTGCCAACGGTAATGCGGCAAGATGGTCGTCTGGAACTACCTGGGTAGACTTTGGATTAGTCGGAGCACTGACAATCATTAGGGATCTCTTTGAATACAACAATCGACTTTATGTTGGTGGAGACGAGACGTATACTCAGATCTTCAGGATGATTGATATCAATGACGATTCCTACTTCGATGGCCAGAATTATCCATTGACCAGCATTCTTATTGAAGATGACACGGATGATAAGACAACTTGGGGGTTAACAACTAACGCAAAAACTCCTATAACCTTCATCGACGCAGGCCCGGTGGCAGGTTCGCTTTATGCTATCGTTGACACCCTGTCTTCTGGTTCGATAACGATTTTCGCAAAAGCTGGCAGTGCCGATGTTTCATTCGTCGCGCAGGCGAGCGCGAGCGCAGCACCGGCCAATTCTATTTTGCTCGGGACCGGAACAATCACAGGCTCAGCTTTCACGACTTTCATTCCATCTGATGTTTTCAAACAGTCCTTGGTTTCTTTCAGGTGGCAACTGACGGCTGACAATGATGTAAAAACACAAATAAACACTGGAGATGAGTTTGCCATCACTGGAGATGATGCCATGAATACCACCTTGACCAGTCAAAGTGGTTACACCAGAGACAAAATGGTAGTAGACCTGGACCTCGTAACCAATGGTGGTCTTGAATTTATTGATGGCAAATTAAGAGTCAGGACCAAAGATAACTACATCATCTATGTTGACGATCAGGGAAGATTGGTAGGAGATCCGGCTTGGTTCATTATTGGAGATTCTGGAAGCCGTCAATTATCTGAATCTGGTGAAACCATGACAATCACCGGAAATGCAACTCATCCAGATGTTTACACCTATGTTAAGACGAATAGTGGAATAACAAAAGAAATTGGAATCAAACTCAATGATCAACTTTATACAGTTAATCAATGGGGAAATTCATCATATGAAAATGATGCTGATGTTCCTGTGCAAACTTTCCAAAACAATGTCTACTTTGAGGGCGGAATTAACATTGGAGATGTTACACAAGCAAATCACGCTGTTTTAACCGGAGTCAGTGACAATGAGATCACTTATTATTTGAGAGACCCTGGATCAGACAAACAGTTGGGCGTCACTGGTCCTATCGCCAGATATCGGGTTAGTACAACAAGTCAGCAAGCAACAGCAATAGCGTCTGCTATCAATTGGCAGACACAAGTCTACTCTAACGGGATATATTGGTCTGCAACAAGCAACCCAAACAGAATATATGTTCAGCCTGGAGGAGATGGTTACTATCTCGTTGCAACAAAAGTTGGATTTAAAGAAGATGCTACAGGATATAGAGAAGTTCAAATTGTTCATACATCAGTGGGCGTAACAACCGTGAAGAAATACGCTAGGGAGGTTGCAGCCTCGGGGACAAGACCAACATTCGTCAAGTGCTATGAAATCATGAAGCTTGTTGGGGACAACTATGTTGAGGTGAAGGTTTTGCAGAACTCTGGAGGGAATTTAGACATTATCAGTTCGGCGGCGGCGCTGGCGACATATAATCAGAATTACTCGACGGATATAGTCCTGGTAAGATTGGCAGCCTCAACTGGCATATTCACCCTGGATCACTCCGTTCTTGATGGCTTGGATCTATTGGGTTAAACAGAAAGGAGAAAATAAATGTCACAAAGATGGACAACCAGGGATGGCCTCAATCTTATTCCCGAGACCGATCAAAAAGTCGGGGCAGAAGACGCCGCTCAGAACATTTATGCCCGAATAGCTACGGCCAACTGCCTAGCAACGTCGATTTTGGATGGAGAGGGCATTTATGCTGGTGGCGCGGTAGATGAAACAGACCTTGGAGGCGGTGGATCTACTTATCCCGCTGTAGCGCTTATCCTTCAGGATGATAGCGGAAATTACTGGTTCAAAAGAACAACCACAAATACAGCAATATCTTTTTCTGATGCTGCTATCCCTGCCGCGAGCCTTTATGCGGTTCTGACAGACGCTTCAGACGGATCAAATCCTTACAATGATGGAAAGGAAATTTCTGTTGAATTCGTGGCTCAGGCAACGGCGAGCGCGGCTCCAGGTGACAGTTTCAAAATTGCTACGGGAGTTGTTGTTGGGAGCGTGTTTACGGGCTTGACAGGACAAGGTTTCTCTGATATTACTTACAATTCAACACAAGGGCTTATATTGGACGCTGGATCTGCTTCGGCGCTTCAACTCCCCGATACCAGCGGAACTGCCGTCGGAGGCATTCTGTTCGGGACAGATACTAATCTATATCGAGCATCGGCTTCTGTCCTGAAAACTGATGGACAGGTGCAATCAGCCTCCTACCAATTCAATGTCCCTGCCGCAAGCAATGCTGGATTCTTGTTCTATAATACGACATTGGGAGTAGATAAGTGGTGGCTAGCTTATAGCTCGACAAGTGATAGTATCGTGATTTATCACTATACTGATGTTGAAGTTTATGATGGAGTTCCATTCACTCTTGATAAAACCAATGGCGTCAGCCTCACTGCTGGTTCTGCAAGTGCCTTAAACCTCTCAAGTACAGCAGGAGATGCAGCGAGCGGTATTCTTTTTGGCGGTAATGTAACACTTTATAGAAGCGCCGATAATGTTTTGAAGACTGATGACGCCTTGATTGTTACTGGTAACTTAACAAACACTACTCTTACTGCGACAAGAGTTCCTTATGCGTCAACAGCCGGATTGTTGGTTGACTCAGCAAGCATGGTGTTTGACACAACCAACGGACTCAAGTTAGCTGCTGGTTCTGCAAGTGCTTTAAATCTAACCTCAATAGCAGGGACAGCAGTCGGCGGTTTGCTTTTTGGTGCTGATGTAAACCTTTATCGTTCAGCAGCAGATGTTTTGAAAACAGACGATGCTTTCCATTGTTCAAAGGCTCAGGTAAATGTTGCAGCCGCTGGCGAATTCCTGACTATAACTGCCAACCTCAATGATGAAGCCAATTTCCAATTCACGAATACTAGCACCGGCGCATCAGCCCAGGCTAAGTATAAATGGGATGTAGGGACAACGGGTTGGCAGCAAATTATCAATGGCTCAGGACTTGGCGGTGGTAATGCTGACCAGATGTGGTTTTATAGCAACACTCTGGGGGACGTTGTATTGAAGTTGTTGCCAACTGGGAATGTTTATATCACCGGGGATTGTTCAGCGTTGTCGTTCACAGACAGAACGCCATTCTACGAAGGGGATGCTGTCGCAGAGATTATGGCAATCAAAGGAAAAGATGGAGAGATAGACCATAGCACTCTGCCGAACTTTGCAAGGAAAGATAAAGTAGTAGATGTCTTTGAAGATATAGAATTAGTAAAGGATGGAAAGACTTTAATAGAACAAACGAAGGTTGGCGAAAACGTCGAACAATACCGTGATTTAGGTGCTATGATTTCTATGTTGGTGGTTGCTATTCAGCAGTTAGCTAATAGACTTACTGAATTAGAACAATGATGATGATGAGGAGGAGATTGTGGCTGAGATTAAAGTAGAAACCATATAAAGGATGAGTATGGCAAAGATGGAGAAAACATCAAATGTAAATAATGGAGTAATGGAGTAAAGAATGGCACTCTCCAAATGGGATAAGCGATTTGGCGGCAACGTCATTCCAGATCAGCCAAGCGTTGGGTATGTTGACGCAGACGACTTAAAACAGAATGTTGTCGCCAGAATGGCGATGTCTGCTGTCGTAGCCGAACGTTTCGGCGGACAGGGAGTTTATTCCGGTGGCGCATACAGAATCGCAGATTTTGGAGGAACCTCAAGCTCAACAACCGGTCCAGTAACGCCAACAACAACGGCGTTAAATACTGTAGCAGATTTCAATACTGCTAACCTGATCACTGATGTGATCGGTGTTGATGCCAAATTGTTTGCGTCCCATGAGGATGATGTCAAACGATGGACAACCGGGACGACTTGGGTTGCCGTTGGAACAGCTATATTTTCGGGCCAAACCGTCAATGCCTTAGCGAATCACAACGAAATCCTTTATGCTGGAGAGTCCAGAAACGATGCAACCGCTCCAACAGTCAGGGTTTTTGATGGAATTACGACTTGGACTTCCATCGGTTCTCTAACCTTCACCCATGGCACAAAGACGATTTATTCGATGGTCAGCCATCAGGATTATCTCTACGCCGCCGCAGGCGAACAGGTCTTCAAATATAGCGGCTCGGGGACCACTTGGGCCAGCGTCGGTGATTTTTCAACGCTGGACAGCGCTGTGTGCCGTAAATTGGTCTCATACCGTGGCAATCTATATTTGGCGGTCAGGACCGACGATAGTGTGAACAATAAGGTTAGAGTATATCGATATTCTACAGGCACAACCTGGACCAAAATCGGAGAATGGGAAAATACTGTCCATCCTGGAGTTTTGGCAAATGATGGAATGGAAATCATGGATTTCATCGCCAGCGATGAGGCTTTGTATATTTCCCTTCGTTTCTATGATGGGGCAGGAGCCGCTGATACGACATCCTCAGGTGTTTACAAGTATCTAGGCAATAACGTTTGGTCAATGATCGGAACATCTATTGATGCCGAGGCCATTGCTTATTACAATGGTACACCTCAAGCATTCGGTGACGACAAACACTATAAATACGCTTCTTCTACTAATACTTGGACGACTGTTGCCACCTATGCCTCTTCTCAATTCCCAGCAGCAATCGTTTTCAACTATAAACTACAATATGTTGAATATAACGCTGTAAACAAAAACAGAGTTTTCGAATATGCTGAACAGGTCACGACTTACTCAGGTGGAGATAAGTATCCAGCCGTTTCAACTATCGTCTATGATGATGATAGTCGATCATGGTTCTTTTTGACTGATGATGATATTGCAATCACCTTTTGGGATACAGACACCTCCAATGGAGAACTTTGGGCTGTTGTTAAGAAAATCGGGTCCTCAACAGCCGCAAGGGGTGGGACAGCCGACATTGAATTCATAGCTAAAGATGGCAACAACTCAACCGATATTGTCCATGGGTTCAAGTTGGGCAGTGGAAAGATTACAGACAGCGGCTTCAATACCTTCTATCCAAGCGCAGGTATTTTCATTGACAATGCTGGAAACTCTAACATCAACTTCGCTATTGCTGGAGATCAGAACGAATCCCAGGTCATCACCTGGAACAATCAGACGGTCAAAATCAAGGGTGGCTTAGGTGTCACCTCAACAATCGCCGATTTGACAATCGAGCTAGACATCGATTTGGCAGAATATCCTGGCCTTGAAGTCGTTACCAATGAGCTTCAGTTGAAACTCGACTCGTCTCTAGAAATCAGCGCAAACAATGAACTCGTTCTTGCAAGCGGTGTTTCTCTAGCAGAATTTGATTTGGCTGCCGACTCTGGGTCTGGAACATTGACACTGGGTAATACTCTCAAATTCCTGGGTTCTGATGGTATCTCTACGACCTCTCAAGACATAAATCAGTTGATTCTTGATTTTGACAACCCATTAAACTCTGAGCATACTTGGACAGGAAAACAATACTTCAAGGATAATGTCACTTTTAATAGAGAACTTCGGCTAAGAGACTTCACGGATCAATGGACTGGACATCTCCAGGCGCAAGATCTTGGGGGGAACCGCAACATCCAATTCCCCACTATTTCTCCCATAGACACGGATTATTCTTCCTATATCCCATTCTTCAATATCGTTTGGAGTTCTCCGGTCATGGAGCTTCAATGGACAACGGGATCTCAGAGCCTTTCGTCTGATGACTATGTTTGGAGCATCATCAATTGGGATGATGCAACGAAACTAGACGATAATATCATCTGGCAGGATGCTGTTGGTCAGCAGCATTTGGTTACCGTTGGAGAACGCGCAGAGGGCTGGTACTTGCTAGAAGCTAATATCGGCATCGAAAGCAATGCTATCGGCATCAGAGAGATCAAGTTCGACGGATATAATTGCTTCTTGAACAACAACATTTTGTCAGGTGTAGATTATATGTCAGAAACATTCTCAGCAATCAATGGAGCGGTGACAGTGACCACCTGTCAAGCATTGATGTACTTCTCTCCAGGTGATAACTTCTACGTCAAGATTTTACAGGACAGTGGCCTAGCATTGGATGTTTCTATTGCAACTGAAAATAACAGCTTGAAGATGTACAGGTTGTTCTAAGGGAGAACTAATGGCTTTTTCAGTTACGGGAATCTCACCCACCAATTACAAGGTCAAAAAGAGTGACACAGTAGGATATTCTCTTACTGTGTCAGATTCTCTAAGTTCTACCAGCAAAAATAACAGCCCTTCGCCATCGGTTGTTGGAATTACTTATGCTGCTACTGATCTAACATATGTCAATGATGATTTGTATTATCTATTAGACAATAGTATTTCAGGACTAGATTATCCAGCTTCTTACAATTCAATAATACAATCTACTGGCCTACCAACTCAACTTTCTTTGGTGGGAAGCGCGGGCAATAAACTATACATTGTCGGAACAAATGGGACGTTATATGAATACCAATCTGCTAGCGGAATTTGGGCGGTTGCATACAGCAGTGTTCCAGCAACATTTGATAGAGTTTTAACAATCGGCAGCAGCCTTTTATTTATAGTAGATAATCCTGGAAGATACTACAAGTATAATCCATCAACAAATACATTTTCTGGCCCCTATAGCATAGGATTCCCATCTGGTACTGGAGTTATTGGAACTCCTGTCGTTAGATCTGCGAGATCATATGCCAGCAATAAAGTCTTACTAGAAATATACTATGAAAATCCTGACCCATTAACTGTCCTATCTACACAAAGAGAATCAATTGACGTAATATCAATCAATACTGATACTTTGGCTGCAACGCGGTTACTCTCATTGGATACATATACGATGAGAACAACCTATGGACATTACTATAATTCTGGAGATGTTAATGTAATAGGTACAAACTGGTATTTGAGCCTTTGGGATTACTATTCTAGAGACGGCGGTGGCAACATAACTGATGGCCGCTTAAAAGTACATACTTTCTCTGGTGGAATATCTTCTTCTGGCAAAATCATGTCAGATATTGGAAGCGATATTAAATACTGGGAAGGACAAATAGATACCAATGGAACTTCTTCAATAGATTTAGGAACTCAATATGTGGGATCTTTCGTGGTCAATGATGAATTGTATTTAGGAAGTCAAGATCTATCATATACATTAGGAGTAAGCCCTCCATATACGCCTTCATATAACACGAGCCATATAAATCAGACAACTTATGTTTTAAATCTTCATAAACTAGATAAAACATCAAATGCTTTTGGGCTTGGTGGAGTCACTGATACTTCCGCTTACGCTCTATTTGATAGTCTAAATTCTGTTACTTTTACAAATGGATCTTCTTCTTCCAGGAGTAAATATTCTTCAACTGCTATAGGAACTTCAAAGTCTTCCATATCTATAGGTGATCCTCATAATTTATCTTATGCCTATGTCTATGAGTTCTCTCCATCGACTAATTCTATTGAGTGGGATAATACTGGGTCTGGTAGCTTCCAGTATGAGACAACGACAGCCCTGACTAACAATTATACTGCTCCTGCAACAACAGGGAGCGAAACAGTTCGTGCCAGGGCTCTAGGAGATGTCTCTTGGACATCAACAACCGTTTATATTGTTGACCCTACGATTGCCATTGATGCCTTGAGCACTGTTTATCCAAGCGATACTGTTAATGTTTCATCTACGGGCTCCGTGGATGGGGATCCTGGCTCTTCCTGGACAATCAATTGGTATCTCAACGGAGTCCTACAGGGTACTTCAACGCTTTCTGGGGGAACAACCAGTTTCAATTTTTCGGCTCCAAGTTCAGCGGGGTCGTATACCCTGAAAGCAGAATTCGCTTCATATACTTATGAATACGATCAGAAAACTCTGACGGTTAATGCTCCGTCAATCTCAATATCTGGTTCGACATCTATCTTGCCATTTGATACAAATAGAGCATTCACAGCTACAGGAAATGGAGTCGGAGATACCGTGACTTGGAGTGTAGCTCAAGTCATGGGAGCATATACTCCTACGAATTATTCCACAGTTGAAACAGTTAGTTCTAGCACTACGGACATAACTCTAAAAACACATTTTGTAGCTAATACTCCAGATTCAGGAACTGCTTTTGGATATCTCAGAATCACAGCTACCAGCACAGAAGATCCCACGGCTACAGGGCAATCGGTCGTTCCTCTTCCAGGCTATCTCTATTTGATTATTGCTCCTGAAACAGATGTAGATGTTTATCAGGGAGAAAGTTTCGCCATTACGACAGAATTGCGTGATGGTTTTATTGTAGATCCTATCCCGTCAGCTTATTTGACCTATTCATGGTCTGATCCTAGCAAAGGTTCTGTTTCTCCTTCCAACACGGCAAACACAACATTCACTGCCGATCTGGGTGTTGCTTCTGGAAATACTACTGCAACCCTTTCCGCTACATACACTGCTACGGGTGCTCCTGTGGCAAATGTTACTGGAACATATACTATCGTTCCGATTAATATCTATGTTTCTGGAACAACAAGTGTTGATCAGGGAGATTCTGTAACACTTACTGCGAATGTCACAGGTATAGTTGCCCCGAATAATATTGTTTCCTGGGGTATTATCAGCGGTCATGGATCTCTAGGGGTTCCATCGGGTAGTACAATAGATTTCACAGCAGACCATGGGGTCGGAACATCAGGCCCAACAGTCATTAGAGCGACTTCTGATTATGATGTTTTATCTTATGGGGAGATAACTGTTACTACAGCGATTCCGACTGTAACCTTAGTGGTAAATACGGCTGGACCATTTGATCAGAAGGATGTAAACAAACAGCCATATACTGCTACAGTCACAGGAACAACCTATGATACCCTAACATGGTCAGTGGTTGAAGTTGCTTTTGCAACCTATAATGGAACTGTTAATGCTTCAAGCGGTCTTATCACCCAAATTCCGTATGGAACGAGTTCTAATGGCACTTATACTGTTAAAGCAACCCTTGATGACTATTCAGACAATAGCATCTATGATACAGACACTTTTATTGTCAATCCAGTCACAGTTACTTTATCTCCAGCAACTAAGATCTCCGATCAGGCAGCTTCGGTGGCTGCTTTCACGGCTACCGTGACTGGTATTGTCGAAGCTTCTAAAACTGTCACTTGGACTGTTGATGGGGCAGCTTTTGCGACTAATGGCGGTACAATTAATGCCGGAACAGGAGCAATAACAGCACCATATCAAAATGCAGCAGAGGGAACCTATGTGATTAGGGCAACAAACACAACAGATACAAATGGCACAGGAACTGCTAGTTTGATAGTTAATCCTATTTCTGTGAGTGTGAGCCCTTCAACTGATACTCTGGATCAGGCAGAAATTGCCACACCATTTACTGCAACAGTAACAGGAACAACTAGAATCACACAAATAACATGGACTGTGGAAACAAATGGTGCTGCTTGGACTGATAGAAACGGATCTATCACTTCTCCCTCCGGTTTGATAACAGCCCCTTATGGCTGGAATGATCCTCTTGATGCTGCCAATACTTATCAAATTAAGGCCACACATAATGATGATGTTACGAAGTCGGCTACTGCTAATCTTACAATAAGACCTATTACAATATCTCTGAGTCCAAAGCCTGGAAATTCTATTGATCAAAAGGATTCCGCCTCGGTTACAGCGGTCACTATTGGAGGGACAACCAGAACAGGTGTCACCTGGACAGTAACCGATGCTGGCGTGACTAACCCGACAGCCTCCTTTATTGGTCTTGGGGGCGCTATTGTTGCGGCGACCGGCGTCGTTACAGCAGCTTATTCTCAGGGAGCCCTTGCGGTCCAAAGAGCAGAAGGCAATTGGACCATCAATGTTGTTCATGATGATGATAGTAGAAAAACAGATACAACAACTTTCTCCATCAACGAGGTCGTAACAACTATAAATCAGGGCAACTTGTCTCGTGTTAGTCAGGAGGATTCTTCGACTTTCACTATCACTGTTACCGGATCAACAGAAACAGATGTCACATGGGCTATTGAAGAAAATCCTGCTGGCGGCCTAATCGTAGATGTCGCTAATGATGGTGTTTACACAGCCCCCGCTCAGGAAGGCCAATATCATATCACGGCTACCCATGCCAATGATCCTCTTGCTGTTGACCGAATTTTGGTTGTTGTTCCTCCTGTCCGAGTCAGCCTTATTCCAAGCATCGTTGAAATGGATCAGAGCAGCACGAAACGTTTTTCCGCAAGGGTTATAAACCATTCCGACAAAACCGTTTCTTGGACCGCAACCGGTGCTGCTGCTGCCGCTCCTAGTGACGCAACTGACAAATGGTACAAAATCTCTACTGGGATAATCAGAAGATTTGCCAGTAGTGTTGTCTACGATAACAAGATATGGATACTTGGAGGCGCTACCCCAGGCACTCTTTCTATTCCCGATTTAACCATCTACGATATTCCAACAAAAACTTGGATGAAAGGTAAACCATTCGATTTAGGTACCGGAATCTCTGGCCATAAAGCTTGTGTTTATGGGTCAAAAATGTATTTCTATGGCGGAAGCGACGAGTATCCTACCACCTCCATGAATATTACCTCAAACCTTTATTCATATGATTTCGAAAAGGACATATACGAGATCGTCAATCAAGATGACACCAAATATAAAAGAATGCACTATGGAAGTGCCATCCATGACGACAAACTTTTCTTACACGGCGGATTCAAACCGAATGATGGGATAGAGACAATCCAAAAGTCCTTCAGATACTATGATTTCCTGACAGATACTTTCCATCAAATAGAAACGCTATCGGATGCTCGTTATCATGGTCTACATAGCGTCATAAACTATGGAACCAAGTTGTATTTTATCAAGGGTCATGATTCTTCTATAACTGGCGTAACCGCTAATGTAGATATCTATGATGTTGCGGATGGAACTTGGTCAGTAATCACGGATACGTCTGGACAAAATGATACTCATACTAATGTCTACGGCACCGACGCCTATATCTATGGCGGTAATGCTGGTACCAAATTCAGAAAATTGGATCTTCTGACCGACACTTTCTCGGCGCTTGCAGAAGATTCCATAGTAAATAGGCTGTACACTATCACAGAAGAGCACGATGGAGCAATATACGTTATCGGTGGCACCTATGGGAGTATAACATATGTTGAAGACTTAGATGTCTACGATATTATTGGTGATGTTGTTGAATACACTTCTTCGGCAACTCGTGGCACCTACTACCTGACAGCCACAACTAACGCAACAGGATCTCTGGTGGCAACATCTAAAATTACGATTCCTGAGGTTTTGGTTGATGTAACTCCAGAAAATATCACGATTGATCAGGGGCAACCATATAGCTTCTCAGCAGAGGTCAGCAACACTGCCAATACGGATGTTACTTGGTCTCTGGTCCCATTGAGTCATGGAACCCTGGATGGAGCAGCAACTTCCACTTCAAACCCGACAGAGTATCTGGCTCCAACCATTCCAGGATCGAGTCCGACACCGCTGCAAAATGCTGTCAGAGTTGCCGTAACGACTGACGACGATAGCGTGTCCGACTATTCCGCTGTAACCTTGAGAGATGTCACAACTAACATCAACGCTGAAACTTTGACTTTAGACCAGGGAGAGACTTACCAATTCCATACTTGGATTGATGGTTCTGTTTATCCTTGGGGTCATGAAAAAACTCATACAGTTGCCGCATGGGATGTTGAAGATATCATTGTCAGCAACAAATGGTACATCTATATCCCTGATCAACAATACTATTTGATCTACAACTTTACAAATGGAGCTTGGAGCGCATCAGCAACACACGCAACTCATACAGGGAATGATTCTGGCGTCTTTACTTACAATTCTCGCATTCATCGTTATGGCGGTGGTTATAGCGCTAATATGAACCGTGTCAGTCGTTATATCATAAGTACCGATACTTGGTCAACAGATATTGATATAAGTGGGGATATCTATAGAAGACGAGATTATGCTTCTGTTTTCTATAACAACAAATTCTACATTTTTGGAGGACTTTCTTCTCTAGACGGGACATCACTTTATGCAACGGATCATTGTTTTTATTATGATCCAGCAACATTTACTGTTACAGATTTGAGTTTCAAAACCCCCGAACCATGTGGGGCCAGAGCTGTTTTAATAGGTAGCGTTGCCTATATGGCTGGGATCTTCCACAATAAAGATGGCTCTATCTATTTTGGTTTGTATTCCATAGACTTAGCTTCTGATACAGAGTGGACACGCCTTGATGATGCTCCTTTTGATTTCTATAATGTGTCAAGAATGGTAGTTGTCGGAACCTCTATCTATTGTACCGGTCCAATAAACGATGTAGTTCCATCAAGTGATTATTCTCAGTATAGCGATGATTATGGCCAGGGTGCGATTTACGACACAACTGATGGTTCATGGTATCCTATGAGCCGTGATACAAATATTCCAAAAACTGAATCTGCATTCGCCTACTATTCTGCGGATAGTAAGATTTACAGTTATGGATCTGCTAGATACGGGACAGATTCCCTGAAAGACTTGAGGTCTTACGATCTCGGAAACTTCTCGGCAACCTGGGCCATTCGTGAAGGTGCAGGAGGCGGAACGATTACGGCGGCTGGACTCTATACCCCTGGAACAACAGCGGGAACTTATCATATCGATGTTTATACCCCTGCTGACACCACGGCGGTTGCGACATGTATAGTCACCGTCAGCGCTATCACGATTGCTGTCTATCCAACGGCAGTCACTTTGGGCCAGAGACAACAGTATCTCTTTACAGCAGATGTCGATGGTACAGTCGATACAGACGTTATTTGGAGCGTACAAGCTGGAGGTGTTGGAGGAACCATCAATAACGAAGGTGTTTATCAGGCACCTCAAACTGCCGGAACAGACACAATTGTTGCAACTTCTGTCGCGGATGGGGCTAAAACCGCTACAGCAGAAGTGACAGTCAGAAGTGTTACGGCTCAAGTTGAACCCTCTACATCCGTTATGCTCGCAAGCGGCACTCAACAGTTCCGCTGTGCTGTCCAGGGGAATAATGACAAAAGTGTTACTTGGTCAGCGCCCGCCGGTGGTTCAATAAGCGTTGACGGTCTTTTCACAGCACCAGTAAGCGCGGGAACCTACACAGTTCGGGCGACAACAACGGTAGGTTCCATTGTCGCCGAAGCAACGGTCAATGTTGTCGCAGATGTCTATTGGGAGAACCGAATCGGTTTATTGCTCGCCGCGAATCCATTTGAACTATGCGGTATAGCAGAATTCCTTCAGCCAATTGTTTATCGTGCTGCTCTGGCGAAAACCTTAGCAAAGGCCCTCGGGGGCGAAGGTGTTCATGGCGGTGGCGCAAAACAGTTCTCGCTTTTGGGTCCAAACCGGGGTAGCGGGGCTGTCAATAAGACCAAATATCCTCCTTGCACTCTCATCATTTACGATGAGAATAAAGAAGCATGGTTCTTCAGGATTTCTGCTTCCAAAGATATCACTTTCTCCGATATTGATGCTGTTTCATCTAACCTGTTTGCTGTAGCAACAACAGAGAGTGGCCTTGGATCTGATTTTATCAAGGGCGCGATTTCTGATGTGTCCTTCATTGCCCAAGATGCTGACACGGTTTATCCCGAGAACTCTATTTTGTTAGGCACTGGAACTGTTGTTAGTAGTGAATTCACTTCATTCACTGCCAACTATGATGCTTTCATTGAAGATGTCATATCACTGTTCACGGTTGCTGACACAGCAGCGACGACAGAAACCTTTGAATCTGGAGAGCTATTCTTCATCGAGGGTGGAGATGGTGTCACAGTTGAAATATTGACTGAAACGGTCAGTGGAGCCACTGTCAATAATGTTGATGTCAACGTTGACTTGGCTTCATTGTCGGGCCTTGAGTTTGACCAAACCGGAGGACTGAAGGTTAAAATCAAGAACGGAGATGGAATCCTCATCAACACATTGGATCATGCAGCAGATGGCAGTCTATTCGCCAATCTCTTGACGAATTACTCAGGATACATAGTTACCAATGATGGAACTTTGTTGCTCCAAAACGGAGATGATCTGACCTTCACCGGGGTCGATGCTGTTGACACCGTTGTTGCAAGTGATGAAGAAGGAGTTTTCATCCTAACCGTGAGTCTTAAAGACACCATTGAATCACAGCATGATTGGATGGTTGCCCAGACGATCAACAGCTTCTTTGATATCAAGGGAGGCTTGGCAATCGGTAGCTATGTGATCAGTCCAACAGATTTCTCTGGGGATAGAGAACTGATAATCCCTGATCCGGGGAATAACGAACAATTCATTAATACTAGCGGTCCATATCTGCTAGCCCATATAGATTTGACAGGAGATGTTAACATTCTCTCAGATGCTACAGAAACAGCAATCGAATGGAATGAAGTAGCCTCGAATGTAAACTGGGAAAATAGTTCAATGTTTGACGCAGGTAGTCCAGACCAAGTGAATTTGATCTATCCTGGGATTTACATGATTATTGGTCAAGTCCAATTTGAAGAAAACAGTTCTGACGCGGGCACCCGAGAGCTTCGAATTGAAATCAATGGCGGAACGAGTCCTGATGGTTTCGGAACCAAGAAATTCGTTTCAGGTAAGACTTGCACGCTTCAGGCGCATTCGGTTATAATGGTCGATGAGAATGACACGAGCGCAACGACCATTAAGCTCAAAGCATATCAAAACAGCGGTGAAGACGTTTATCTTGGAGATACTGGCTGGCTTGCGGTCGTGCGACTGAGCGTGAAAAGCACCACATGATTAAAACTAAAAAGAATCTAATTCCCATCAATCTCGATTCTTCGTTGAGCATTGACACTAGCGACGTTCCTGATGCGAATGATTGGGTCTTCGCACCTATCGGGGCGGGGGGAGTCGGCTCTCGCGTTTTTCGGGAGAACATTAGCTCTCATCCTGAGATTATGATGCTGGATGAACACAATTTACTTTCACAGTATTACTACTATACTGATGGAGATGAGACAGTAGTTGTCTCAAATATCAGAGAAATTCTTGAGATTGATCGAAAAGAAATTTCAGAATCCAGACTCTTCGGGGAAAAATCTATTCAGGCCAGCACTCGCGCTTTCTGGCATCATCAGATCTTTCCAGGCTGCAAGATTATCATCTTGCATCGAAACTATCTTGATGCTTTCGCCTCACGATTTCCTATTTCTGAAGAAGAAATGAAGCATAGAGATCATTGTAATAATCGAATCCGCAATATCATCATCGAATTCTATCTTGAGCCGAATACCTTCTGGAAAGACAACTCTGATAATCTTCATGTCGTTTATTGGAAAGATATGAAAGACAGAGATCGAGCCAAGGCTGCCTACATCGAAATCTTCGAATTTTTGGGGGTCGATCCTGAGGCGGTTGATTTTGATGATATAACAAATAGACTTCGGCACTCCCTGTCAAAAACCGATTGGCAAAAAAGCGAGGTCATGACGCAATTTGTTGATTGGCTCGCGAACGAGGACCCCGAATTGACATATAAACTGATCAATAGCCATTGGCATCTGTGATTGGGAAATGAAATGAGCAACTTGTTTTACAGCAGTGATTTTGATGGAATGTTGGAACGCCCTGATATCCATATCCCCTCAAAAATCGAAAAGGCTGATCTCTCAATTCTTGTCTATTTCAGAGAACTTCATCAAGATTGGTTGTCATTCATTCTTCATATGTTATCTCTCGGCGAGATTTCTCTGGAAATCATTCTGATTAATGATGGATGCCCTGTCAATATCAATCTTCCTCAAGACGAGAGAATCTCTCTCATTTCAAATCCAGAAACTAGAGGGGAGTCGATTTGTCTGAAAAACGCTTTGAAAAAATCCAAGGGACAATATATCAAGTGGATTACCTTCCCGGATATGCTATCCTCTCCAGGTCTAGTCAAGCAAGTTGATCAGTTGAAATCCAATAAAAGAAAGAAAATCTGTCTTGGATCCGCTGTTTTAACGATGGGAGAAGAGACTAAAGAACTCAAGGCGGGATCACTGCAAGAACTGTCTCTGAATATTGAAACAGACATCTATTTCTCTCTGATCTATAAAACTGCGGTATTTGATAAAAACTGGCTGGCTTCTTTAATCGAACGAAAATATCTCCCAGATGATTTGTATGATGATTGTATGATTTCTCTAGCCGGACTTAACACAAAAAATGAAATATGGGGAGTTAAAGACGTATCTATCATTGGAGATACTATTTGTCTTCTCAATGAAAACCCAACACTGCACGATTTTCTCAATGTTCGACGGATGAGTTTCTTTTCAAAGGGGGCTTTAATATCTGAATACATTCAGAAAGTTGTACTGGTAAAGTCTCAAAACAAGAAAATCAAGCTGGCCATTTTGGACAACAACTTAAACCTCGGCGGTGCTCAATGGTCATCCTTGCAATGGACACGCCTCTTGCCGAATATTTTTGATGTCAAATTCCTATTGTATTCCAAGGGAGAAATGGTCCCGATGGCCATCAATAACGGCTTAAATGTTGAGATTTGGGATCGTCAAGCTTCTTTCGAGGAATGGGTCTGTCAAAAGATCAAAGATTGGGAAGCAGATATCATTGATGTTGTTTGGAACGGTGAGCTTCTGACCGAATCCATCGTTTCTACGGCTCCAGTCATTGTTGCTCACTTGCAGTCTCAGGAAGTACCCTGGCTAGATAATTTGATGGCCAAAAAACAAGCATCTCGCATTGACCATTTCATCTCTGTTTCAAGCTCGATTCAAGAGAAATACTCAAAACTTGCAGACCGTATCATGACTATCAACTCTCCTGTTAATGCTTCAGAATATCTTTCTTCGGATGGTAAAAGAAACACCATGCGCAAAATGCTAGGTATCGAAGAGAATGAGTTGGCCGTCGGATGGTGTGGTCGAATTTTGTCTCCTGAAAAGCGTGCTGATTTACTGAGAGAAGTTGTTGAGGCTGTAGATAAACAAGAAACCCCTGTTCGCTTCGTGATTAGCGGCGTCATCGATGGTAATCTCAGGGATCGGGATATGTATCTCCTCGGATGGGAGAAATGGTGCGAAGATCATGGCGTCAGCTTCATTTCGGGTTTCAAGCCATGGGAGATGATATTGTTCCATTCTGCGATAGATGTGTTCCTTTCATTGAGCGATACCGAAGGATTATCTCTGGCGACCCTGGAAGCCTTGGCAGCAGGCAGACCCGTGATTTCGACTGATGTCGGAGGCCAAGCCGAAGCTGTCATCCCTGGTGTCACAGGGGCCTTAATAGAAAAGGGCTCAGCAGAACAGGCCATCAAAACAGTCCTGGAATTCTCTCAAGCCTTCAGATCTGAAGAGAATAAAAGAGCACTAGACTTGATGGGGTATTTAGGACAAAGCTTAATTGGTTCAGAGTGTAATGTTGAGCACATCATGAGACAGCATGCTGTTTCATACATAACATGGACAAATGATGAACATCACTGATTTCCTAGAAGAGAGTAAAGAACTGAAAAAACTGTGGGAAGATCCATCTTGGCGATTGATAGATACACAGTTCGGAGAAATCAATTCATTCAGATTTCAACAAGATGGCTCTAATGCCCTGAAAACGGTCATCGTTGATATCAATCCTGTGTTGCCAGAGCCTATATCAGAGCCGAAGCTAAAACCAAGACCTAATAATGTTATCGAGTTTATTGAAAATGATCTGAGCCCGAGAGAGAAGATAGCCATTGATTTCTCTGGCATTCAAGCAATGGCTATAGAGAATGTCCCAGAGAATGAAGCTGTCTACTTCAGTAAAGTTATGGACAAGTATGTCTTCCTACCAGAAATTGAAACATCGGCTGATCGCGAGGGGAAAATCAAGTTGGCAATTCTAGATAATTCATTTTCAGTTGGGGGAGCGGTTTGGTCAATAGTTTTATTGCTCAAATATCTCGACAAAAGCAAGATCTATCCGAGAGCCTATTCTGGTAGTAGGTCTGATATAACTGACTATCTGAAAGACATGGAGATCGAAGTCAATATTTGCCCAGGCGACATCAGAAAACCAGGAGTTTTCGAAGACTGGATCGTTGAAAGCCTCAAGGAATGGCAACCGGATGTTGTAGACGGGGCTTGGTCTGTTCATTGGGGATTTCATGAATTTAGAGAATTCGTTCCTGTTGTTGTCGCACATGCTCAGGCAACAGAAATACCTTGGCTAGATCCAGAAACAAAAGTCGGATATTGCTCTTACGATCAAGAATTGGTTGATAATCTGGATGGAATTATTTGTGTTGCTCAGGCGGTATACGATAAATATCCTATCATTCAAGATAAAGCCGTTGTCATTCCAAGCCCGATTGACACAGATGATTTCATAGTCGATAAAGAAGTCGGAAAATCCCTGAGATACAATCTGGACATTGACGAAGATGCTTTTGTCATCTCGTGGGTTGGCCGGATATCGGAGCAAAAACGTCCCGATCTTTTGCTGGAAATAGTAGATCTGGTAACAGAGAAGATTGATAATGCTGTTTTCCTGGTAGCTGCTTGTTTACCGAAGTATTTCGAGAGCCATCCGATAGCCCAAAAGTGGCTCAATGGATTGAATGGTCGCCCGATTATCTGGATACCGGACATGAAGCCAT
>Ga0210057_1002213_pt1 | contig 28084 bp, 30 predicted proteins | sample CryGeyCG2114_010_2_FD_183968 | JGI IMG/M metagenome (GOLD analysis project Ga0210057, IMG submission 183968) | Groundwater microbial communities from aquifer - Crystal Geyser CG10_big_fil_rev_8/21/14_0.10 (SPAdes) (version 2) | ecosystem: Environmental > Aquatic > Deep subsurface > Groundwater ...
TACCCGCGAACATCACCTATGCGACCAACGACGGCTCGGCCGGTCTTACCGTGATGGCCGAGCGTAATATTCTGATTCCCCTCAATTCACCAGATTTTATGGAAATCCACGGCATCTTTAGTGCGCACAGCGGCTACTACGGTCGCAATTACTACACGACGAGTGGAACCTATGATGTGCCGTCTTCATACAATTCGTATGTAATGCAAACCCAGCTTACGACCGCGGGAACGATCGTCTCCTCCGGACGGACGGGCACCAAATGGACGTGCGGCGGGACGTTTTGCTCTGGCTATGGCACCCGCATCGATTCATACGATCAACTCCAGGCGACGAATCCTCCGCCCTTTACCCCCGCTTCGTCGCCTGATTACGGGTTTGTTTTGTGGAGAGAACAGTAAGGAAAGCTTCTAGGAACTAGCTGTCAGCTTTCAGGAAATGCACCGCAGAATTTTACTGGAAGCTGAAACCTGACAGCTGGAAGCTATCCCCCATGCTACAATCCTCGGCATGAAGTCGATCGTCGTTGCGAATTGGAAGATGCATCCGGCATCGTGGCGCAAGGCAAAAAAGCTTTTTGAGGCGACGAAAGAGGCGGCAGAGTATGCAAAAAACGTGACGCTCATCGTAGCTCCGCCTGCGCTCTACGTGCGTGAATTGCGCGCGGCGTATAAGGGCAGGCGAATTGCATTTGCAGTTCAGAATGCGCATTTTGAATCGGAAGGTGCCTTTACCGGAGAAATTTCTCTCGCGCAAGCGAAAGACGCGGGAATTTCGTATGCGATTATCGGTCACGCCGAACGACGGGCAATGGGAGAGAGCAATGACGCTACACGCAAAAAGGTAGCGGCAGCACTTTCGCTCGGCATCACCCCGATTCTCTGTGTCGGTGAGAGCAAGCGAAATCCAGACGGGGAGTATCTCGGAATTGTGAAAGAACAATTGCGCACGGGACTCCAAGATGTGCCGACCTCTAGGCTTCTCGATTGCCTCATCACCTATGAGCCGCTGTGGGTTATTAGCCCCGCTCCGTCGATGAATCCGCGGCAAATGCACGAGATGTCTATTTTTATACGGAAAACAATTGTCGAGATGCATGGGGAGCGAGGGCATCAGGTCAAAATTCTCTACGGAGGATCAATTGATGAAAGTGGGAACGCTCCGCTCATGCTGAAAGGCGGCGACGTGCGTGGATTACTTGTCGGTCGTGCGAGCTTGGATGCCGAAAAGTTTGCGACACTTATGAACGAGCTCACGAATGCATGAGGTGTATCGACGAAGTACCGGCAGCAGACTTAAAGGGCAAACGCGTCCTCGTGCGCGCGGGACTCGATCTCTCCCTCGATAAGAATGGCGAAGCGATCGACGAGTTGCGCGTACAGAAATCGCTCGCGACACTGCGCTATCTCCGGGAAGCCAGCGCGAAAGTCATTATTCTTTCGCATATTGGTCGCGATATTACGAATACCAATGCGCCGGTTGCGCGAGTACTGAAAAAATATGTACCGGTTTTCTATGTCCCCGATCTTTTCGGTGTGATGGCCACGGATGCGATCGCAGCAATGAAAGATGGTGACATTCTGCTTTTAGAAAACCTGCGCCAACAGTACGATCTTGAAAAAGCGAACGACGAATCGTTTGTCCGCTCTCTTGCATCTCTTGGCGACATATATGTAAACGACGCGTTCTCAAGTTCGCACAGGCCGCATGCTTCTATGATTGGAATTCCTAAAATCTTACCTTCCTACGCCGGTATTATTGTTCGCGATGAAGTGGAGCATCTTCAAGAGGCGCTCCATCCAGCGCATCCCGCACTTGCCATTATCGGCGGAGCAAAATTTGAGACGAAAGATCCCGTAATCAAGACATTTCTCGGAAGCTACGATCATGTATGTGTGGTCGGCGCGATTGCAAACGACGTCTTACGAGTTCAGGGATACCCGGTCGGACGCTCAAAAATTTCTGAACACGCTCCGGAAAAAGCAGTTGTCGAAAATCCAAAACTCATTGGCCCCGTTGATGTGACGGTGGAGCGCGAAGATAAACAAGCATTGGTCAAAAAGCCAGAGGAAGTGGAGGCAGGGGACAAGATAGTTGATATTGGACCAGACACCGTACAAAAACTTGCCCCCATAATCGCAGAAGCAAAATTCATTATCTGGAATGGCCCCACGGGGTTATATGAAGACGGCTACACTACATACACCCTGGCGATAGGAAAATTACTTTCTGAGAGTGGTGCGCACAAAGTGCTTGGCGGTGGCGATACTATCGCGCTTCTAGAACAAAACGGTGTCGACACACAAAACCTTGGCTTTCTCTCGACCGGCGGCGGAGCTATGTTGGAATACTTACTTAATGGTACATTGCCTGCGATCGAGGCTCTTGGATAGAGATGTAAGGGATCGGCTCGGGGGTCGTCTATAAATGACGAGACACTTAACAGCTTTATTTTTTCATATGCGTAAACATATTCTTGGAAGTATCGTAATTGCTGCGATTTTCATCGTGGGTGCAGGCACGTTCGCGCCTTCTGCCTCGGCTCTCAGTGTTTCCGAGATACAAACTCAGATACAACAACTGCTTTCGAGAATTGCCGATCTTAGGGCGCAATCAAATGTTCAGATCCAATCACCTGCGTGGAGCACGGGTACTACCGTTTCATCTTCACCATCTAAGCACCGGATTTGTGCTGTCTTGTACCGCAACCTCTCGCAGGGAACGCGCGGCGACGACGTAATGAGTCTTCAAGAATTTCTACAGACAGAAGGGTATCTCTCGGCTAATGCGACGGGGTATTTCGGACCTCTGACTGCACAGGCAGTTGTCAAGTGGCAAGCTTCGCAAGGCGTCTCAGCTGTTGGGGCATTCGGACCGGTTTCGCGCGAGCGCATTAGAATCTGGTGCGGCGGTGCGAGCGGAGGCCCGGTGGGAAATATTGAGCGCTTCAACGCTTCTCCCACGCGCGGTAATGCACCGCTCACCGTCACGTTCTCAACGTGGTTGAGTGGATTCCGCCCCAATACCATCTACTACACGATTGATTTCGGCGATGGCACGAGCGAGCGTGCAGCGAATTGCTATGCTCCCGCCGATGCGTGTCTTTCTCCGGGGCAAAACGTCCACACGTACACGCAAAACGGCACATACACCGCGACTCTGAATAAAATTACCGATCCGTGTCCTGACGATGGCGATCCGAACACGCCGCGCTGTCTCGCTCCAATCCAGAGCGAAGTGGTCGCGAAAGCGCAGATAGCCGTTGGCCCCGTTGCCTGTACAAAAGAATATATACCGGTCTGCGGCTCGAAGCCTATCGTCTGCATCACGACACCGTGTAATCCCATTCAGCAGACCTATGGCAATCGTTGCGAGATGGCAGCCGACGGCGCGACCTTCCTCTACGAAGGTCAGTGCCGCGCTAATACCACAGATCCTGCAGCCGATCCGCGCTGTAAGGCATGGTATGACGGCTGCAACAGCTGCTCGCGCGAGACGCCCACTTCGCTTGCAACGTGTACTCTTCGTGCATGCTTCACGCAAGGTCCTGCTTATTGCACCGCGTATTTCGATGGCACTTCGAGTAACAAACCGCCGACAATATCCTCTTTCTCCGGTCCGACCACTCTCGCAGTCAATGCCTCAGGCACGTGGGCGATCAGTGCGACGGACCCTGAAAATGGACCCCTGACTTATCAAGTATGGTGGGGCGATGAGAATGTATATGCACCCGCTATGAATTCTGCAGCGAGCACCCGTGAGTTCGTTCAAACCACCACCTTCACTCATGCATATGCCAATTCGGGAACATATACCGTTACGATTATTGTGCGCGATTCATCGGGTCAAGAAGCAAAGACGACCTCTACTGTAAACGTTGGAAGTCAAACTATTGCATGTCCTGCAATGTATCAGCCTGTCTGCGGCCGTCCTGCGGGATGTGCCAATACCTGCGCGCCGGGCATGTACTGCACGATGATCTGCCAGCTTCATAATCCCGTTACATACTCGAGCATGTGCCATCTCAACGCCAGCGGAGCAAGCTTCCTCTACGATGGAGTGTGTACATCGGCGAGTGGTTCAGTCTACTAAATTCTCTTACAATGCCGAACGGATTTTCTCAGCAGTGGTTTCTGCTTCATTCTCATTGTAGTTTCTCTGCGGCATAAGCTTCAGGCCATCGCCGCGAAAGCGAGGGATGATGTGTACGTGCGGATGATGCACGACCTGGCCCGCGTGCTCGCGGTTGTTCATCGCGATATTTACGCCGTCCGCGTCCACGCCTTTTTCAATAGCGATTGCCATCTTCCGTACTGTTTCCGCCACGGCCGCCCAATCGTCTGAAGAAATGTCAAAAATATTGCTCGAGTGAGTTTTGGGAACGACGAGCGTGTGTCCCGCATTGACCGGACGAATATCGAGAAACGCGATCGTTTTCTCATCTTCATAGAGCTTGTAGCTCGGCAATTCGCCCCGCACGATTTTGCAGAAAATACAGCTTGCTCTGTCGGTCTTTTGTTCAGTGTTCATACAAAAGTATAATAGCTGGGAAAATCAAATTCTACTTTTCAGATGTAGTCTCCGTGTAGTTTTCGAGTGCGATGATTTCATCAATGGTTCGTTCGGCAATGTTCATAATATAGCCCATCCATCGGTCGATACTGTCTTCAATGAGAATGACCGCTGAATCCTTCTTCTGTTGGATCAATCCCACCAGATACTCGGGACCCTTATTGTCAGCCGTTCTGTTGAGAATGGCATGTGCCAGATCTTTATCGAGGGAATCGACCATGCGCTTTGTGTCGGTGAGAAGATCGAGAATAAGATTTGTTTCTTTTTTGAAATCAGAAGGTGTGAGTATGTGCTGCGGTTTTTGGTTTGATGCTTCGACTACGCGCACGATTTTTACCGCGTGGTCAGCAATGCGCTCGAGTTGAATGGCGACACGTTCATAATAGTGAAGCTCATGTAATGCAAGCCCCACTTCTTCTTCAGTGAGGTGGTTGTACATAAGCGAGTACGTCCTTCGTGTGATTGCAAGCTGCCACTTATCAATCTCGGCGTCTCGTTCGATGACGTCCCCCGCCAGTCTCTTGTCGCCGTCAGCTATTGCCTTCAAAGCGTCCTCAACCATTGAAAAGGTGGCGGCAAAAATCTTCTCAACATTTTGAGGCACCGGAAATTTTGATACATCAAGTATGTTTTTGAGCACAACCACGTTTCCCGCCTCATCCACGATCTCAAATCCCACAAGCGTCTTTGCAATATTGCGAATCGTGTTTCTTTGATGGCCGGTGATCTCTGGCGCTTCAATGTGGATTTCGTCGACACCGGAAACGTAATGCGCGATCACTTCACGCAAAAGCATTTCATCCGAGAGCGAGCCTATATGTATGCGCGAGATGGGGGATTTGTCGCGCATGTCTCTGGGCTCGACAGTCAGGGTTCCCGATTTTTGCATATGCAGTCGCACAGAGTCCTTTTCTTTCAAACCGAAACGCTCTGTCCATTTTTTTGGCAGTGTCAACGTGAGGCTTGCTCCTCCGGTTCGTTGTAACTTGCGAATCTCCATATATCTATATAGTACACCGGAGGAAATAAAATACAATGATTTTGCTTGTGTAAATAGACCATCTATTTGCCGTAATGTTGGCTGTATTGTACAGCCACTATCCACAATTGACAACTATTTTCAAAAATATATATTTCGTACAGATACTATATAGTTCTTCATTTTAGATCTTGTCGTTCTTTGATAATTGCATAGGTAACTTTATCAACTATGAGAGGGGCGAAAGGCATCTTTCGCCGAAGGATTCTTCTCGCCCTTCTCATCAGGAGGTAGGGCATTAGTAGGAGTGGAATGATGAGAACTCGTTTCTTGGCGGCACTTGCCGCCATCGCAACCGCGGCTTTGGCGAGCACCGCGCTCGCGCAGAGCCGTGATCAGATCCGCGTCGTCGGGTCGTCGACGGTGTTTCCGTACTCGACGCTGATCGCCGAGAACTTCGCCGAGCTCACCGGCAACCCGGCCCCCGTCGTCGAGTCGACCGGCACCGGCGGCGGCATGCAGATCTTCTGCGAGGGTGTGGGCATCGACAGGGTCGACGCCACCGGCGCCTCCCGGGCGATGAAGCAGAGCGAATACGAGCTCTGCGTGCGGAACGGTGTCACCGACATCTCGGAACTGCAGCTTGGCTACGACGGCCTGTCACTCGCCGTGTCGCAGGCGGGCCAGGCGTTCAACCTGACCCGCGCCCAGCTCTTCCAGGCACTGGCCGCCGAAGTCGAGGTCGAGGGCGAGATCGTCGCCAACCCGTACGGCTCGTGGAGCGACATCGACCCGTCGTTGCCGGCAATCGAGATCAGCGTGTTCGGCCCGCCGCCGACCTCGGGCACCCGCGACGCCTGGGTCGAGCTCGTCATGATCGAGGGCTGCGCCGAGTTCCCGGTGATCGCCGCGCTCAAGTCAACCGACGAGGCCCGCTTCGAGGAGGTGTGCCAGCGCATGCGCGAGGACGGCCACTTCATCGAGGCCGGCGAGAACGACAACCTGATCGTGCAGCGCCTGGTCTCCGACCCGTCAACCTACGGCATCTTCGGCTACTCGTTCTACTACGAGAACCGCGACCGGCTCGCGGTGCTCTCGATCGAGGGCGTGACCCCGGACGAGGCAACGATCGCCGACTTCTCCTACCCGGTCGCCCGCCCGCTGTTCCTCTACTTCAAGAATGCCCACCGTAGCGTCATCCCCGGATTGGAGGACTTCATCGCCGAGGCGTCGAGCGAAGAGGCGATGGGCCCCGGCGGCTATCTGACCCGGATCGGTCTGGTGCCGGCGCCGGAGGATGCGCGCACGGAGACCCGCGACGATGTCGTCGGCGGCGTGCACTTCAAGCGCTACGCGATGTAGCGCGTCCTACCGCGGCGGCGCTCCTTCGGGGGGGCGCCGCCGTATTCTTTTCACCACGGCCAATATCGATGGCCCGTAACCATGGAGGCGTCGCATGACGACCTATACACTGCTGACCCTTGTCGCGCTGATTGCCTTCGGGTTTCTCGTCGGCCGTCGCCGCGCAATCGCGTGGGCGGGGAAGTCGTTGAAGACGCACTCCCGCCCCCGCTACCACGGCTATTACGTGGGTCTTTGGGCAGGCGTACCCGCTCTTGCCCTTCTCCTCCTCTCGCTTATTTCTGCTGGCGCACTCATCGACATGATGGTGCTTGCGGGTATGCCGGAGGAAGTGATCGAGTCTCGAAGCGACTCCGAGCTCGACCTGCTTCTGGCGTCGGTGAAAAACACCGCCGCTGGGGTCGGCTTCGTCTCGGACGATCCTGTGGTCCTTGCCGCAGCCGAGCACTTGAACGAGTTGCAGGTGGGGTCCGAGTGGGTGACTTCGGCGTCTGTCATCGCACTTGTGCTTGCGGGACTTCTATTCGCAGGACGTCGGATCTCTCCGTCGTTTGGCGCTCGTCCCGCAGTGGAGAAAGCCGTCAAGGTCGGCATGATCGCCTGCGCAGGGCTTGCGATTGTGACGACCGCAGGCATAATGTTCGCCCTTTTCTTCGAAAGCCTGCGCTTCTTCGAGCGCTATGACGCGCTCGACTTCATCTTCGGTACGACCTGGAGTCCGCAGACCGCGATCCGCGAAGATCAGGTCGGCTCCTCCGGCGCCTTCGGCGCGATCCCAGTGTTCGCCGGGACGGCGCTGATCGCGGCCGTCGCCATGGCAGTTGCGGTGCCGATCGGGCTCCGCTCTGCGATCTACCTTGCGGAGTACGCGTCGAAGCGGATGCGGGCAATCGTAAAGCCCGTGCTCGAGATCCTCGCGGGGGTGCCCACGATCGTTTACGGCTTCTTCGCCGTGCTCACCGTGGCGCCGCTTTTCCGAGACGCGGGGGTCCTGATCGGACTTCCCATCGCGGCAAATAGTGCACTCGCGGCAGGCGTGGTCATGGGCGCGATGATCATCCCGTTCGTCTCTTCGCTTACCGAGGATGCGATCCGTCGTGTGCCCAAAGAGCTCCGCGATGGCTCGGATGCACTCGGCGCGACAAAGTCGGAAACCATTCGACGGACGATCCTTCCGGCGGCAACTCCTGGCATCGTCGCCGGCATCCTGCTCGCGGTCTCGCGCGCGATCGGGGAAACCATGATCGTGGTGATGGCTGCAGGACTCACCGCCAACTTGACCGCCAACCCGTTTGAGGCGGTGACCACGGTCACGGTGCAGATCGTCTCCAACCTAACCGGAGACACCTCCTTCGACAGCGCGAAGACTCTCTCTGCTTTCGCGCTGGGACTCACCCTGTTCGTCATCACCATTTTCCTCAACCTGTTCGCAATCGGGGTGAGGAGGAAGTATCAGGAGACCTACGAATGACAAAAGTGAGTGCATGGATGTCTCCTGATTTCGGGAGGCACCTGCGGAAACGCCGTGCGGCGGAGCGTCGGTTCCGCTGGTACGGCATAGCGGCAATCACGATCGCGCTTGGCGTGCTCGCCACCCTGTTCTTCACCCTGATTCGGGAGGGATATACTGCCTTCGTCCAGACCGAGATCGCACTCGACGTCCACCTCGACGCCGAGATCATCGATCCCGACGGCGTCCGCGACCCGGAGAAGCTTAGCCGGGTGCGCTACAACCGAATCGTCGAGGCGGCGCTGATCGATGCCGTCGGCGGGCCGGGCGCGGTGGACCCGGCCGGGCTCGACGAGATCGTCTCCAGTGGCGCCCAGTTCATCCTGCGCGACATCGTCCTCGCCGACCCCGGCCTGATCGGGCAGACGGTCAGGGTGTGGCTGCCGACATCGAGCAACGTCGACCAGGCCAACAAGGGCTACGTCTCCCGCGACCTGCCTCAGAGTCAGCGCCGGATCACCAACGCCCAGTTCGACGTACTCGACCGACTCGAGGCCGGCGGCCGGATGCAGCTCGTCTTCAACAGCGCGCTGTTCGTCAACGCCGACAGCCGACAGCCGGAGCTGGCCGGACTGTGGGGCGCCATCGTCGGCTCGTTCTACACGCTCGTGGTCTGCTTCCTGCTCGCATTCCCGATCGGCATCGGGGCCGCGATCTATCTCGAGGAGTTTGCCCGGAAGGGCCGACTCACCGACCTGATCGAGGTCAACATCAACAACCTCGCCGCAGTCCCGTCGATTGTGTTCGGCCTCTTGGGACTCGCGGTGTTCATCCAAGCCTTCGGCCTGCCGCGCTCGGCATCCTTGGTCGGAGGCTTCGTACTCGCGCTGATGACCTTGCCGACGATCATCATCGCCACCCGCGCCAGCCTGAAAGCGGTGCCGTCTTCCATTCGGGATGCCGCCACAGCACTCGGTGCCTCCAAGCTGCAGGCGACCTTCCACCACGTTCTGCCGCTTGCACTCCCAGGGATTCTCACGGGTTCCATCATCGGGATGGCGCAGGCGCTGGGCGAGACCGCGCCTTTGCTGATGATCGGCATGAACGCCTTCATCACCGAGGCGCCAGGTGGGCTGACCGAAGGGGCCACCGCGCTGCCGTCGCAGATCTACCTCTGGGCCGACAGCTCGGAGCGGGGGTTCGTCGAACGGACGTCCGCCGGTATCCTCGTTCTGCTCGCGTTCCTGCTCGTCATGAACGGGATCGCGATCTATCTTCGTAAACGGTTCGAGAGGAGGTGGTAGCGCTATGAAAATGACGACCATGAAGGCCGAATCGCGCGTGAATGTTGTCGATGCGACGGCGACCGGCATCGCGCCGGAGGCCAAGATGACCGCGCGCGAGGTCCGCGTCTGCTACGGCGAGGCCGAGGCACTACACGGCATCGACCTCGACATCTGCGTGGGCGAGGGGCTCTCGCTCATCGGGCCGTCCGGTTGTGGCAAGTCGACCTTCCTGCGCTGCCTCAACCGAATGAACGACACCATTGAGGGCTGTCGGGTCATCGGCAGCATTACGCTCGACGGCGAGGACATCTATGATCCCCGGCTCGACGTAGTCCAGCTTCGGGCTCGGGTCGGCATGGTGTTCCAGAAGCCGAACCCGTTCCCGAAGTCGATCTTCGACAACGTCGCCTACGGCCCGCGGCTGCACGGGCTCGCCGCCAACCGGCACGAGCTCGCCAACATCGTCGAGCGCTCGCTCAAGCGCGCCGGGCTCTGGGAGGAAGTCAAGGACCGCCTCGCCCAGCCGGGCACGGGCCTTTCCGGCGGCCAGCAACAGCGGCTCTGCATCGCACGTGCGCTCGCCGTCGACCCCGAGGTGGTGCTGATGGACGAGCCGTGCTCGTCACTCGACCCAATCGCCACCGCCCGCATCGAGGAGCTGATTGACGAGCTTCGCGAGAGCTACACAATCGTCATCGTGACGCATAACATGCAGCAGGCAGCCCGGGTGTCGCAGAAGACCGCCTTCTTCCATCTCGGTGATCTGATCGAAGTGGGCGACACCGAACAGGTCTTCACTAGCCCGCGCGCGCAGCGCACCCGCGACTACATCACCGGCCGCTTTGGCTAACGGAGGGTCGAGTGATGGTCATGTACATACGTTCCGGCGCAAGGTGGTGTTGCGTCTCGTGCGCCGGAACACCCGAGTTCTTTCTTGTTCCTTCCTTTAGCTGGCCGCGTTACGCTCCCTTGCGTACCGCGGCCGCCTCGTTTTCTAAATGAACTCCCTCATATTTCGGTAGGGTACAATCATACGAATGGAAGTCGCTGAATATTCAGATCTTGTACGCACGCTTCTTGCGCGGCGAGGGGTGGAAACAGAAGAAGGCATCGCGGCGTTTTTGAAGCCTGATTACGATCTTCATACACACGACCCCTTTTTATTGCAGGGAATGGACCGCGCCGTTGCGCGTATCTTCTCGGCTATCGCGGCAGGGGAGCGCATTGCTATTTATGCTGACTTTGATTGCGATGGCATTCCGGGTGCCGCGCTTCTCTCAGATCTTTTTCGAAAGATCGCATACACAAATATGGAAGTGTATTTGCCGCACCGCGATCGCGAAGGGTATGGATTCCATACCGCTGCCATTGCCACGCTCGCCGAGCGAGGAGTCACGCTCATCATTACGATCGATGTTGGCACGACAGCCTTTGATGCCGTGCAGTTTGCAAAAGAAAAGGGGGTCGATGTCATCGTCACCGATCATCATGAAATTATGCGCACTGTACCCGAGGCGTTTGCTGTACTCAATCCAAAACTTGCGCCACCTGCTCTGTCTTCGACTCTGAGGGATGAGCCCTCAGGCTCAGACTCGAACGAGAGCGGAGTCGAAGGGTATCCATTTCCGCATTTGTGCGGCGCAGCAGTCGCATTCAAATTGGCACAAGCACTTCTTATCGAGGGTAAGCAGAAAGGCCTGGAAGCGTTCACAAAAATTCCGGAGGGTTGGGAGAAATGGCTTTTGGACATGGTCGCGATCGCAACCGTAGCGGACATGGTGCCGCTTATTGGCGAGAATCGTGTACTCGCGCACTGGGGTCTCGCAGTACTTCGCAAATCACCGCGTCCGGGCATTCGGGCGCTCTGCAAAAAGCTGCGCCTCTCGCAGCGTGAGCTTACGGAAGACGATATCGGATTTTCAATCGCGCCCCGCATCAACGCGGCTTCGCGTATGGGTGAGCCCGATCTCGCGTTCAAGCTCCTTACGACTGATGATGCTCTCGAGGCAGAAGCTCTCGCCCTGCAATTGGAAAAACTAAATGCGAGTCGCAAGGGTGTCGTTGCAGGTATAGTAAAACAGGCGCGCCTCCACGCGAACCAGCGCTTCACTCCAAGTGATCGAGTGGTCGTGCTCGGAAACCCAGAATGGAAGCCGGCGCTTCTCGGCCTCGCGGCGAACTCGATCATGGGAGAGCGGGGAGGGGTGGTGTGCCTCTGGGGACGGGATGCCAATGGAAACCTCAAGGGCTCGTGTCGTTCTGACGGAAGTGTTTCCTTATCAGATCTTTTCGCGAATTCAGGAGATGTATTTCAAGAATACGGCGGACACAAAGCATCAGGCGGCTTTTCAGTTTCACATGAGCGAGTTCATCACCTGCCCGAAGCACTGCGTAAAGCCGCCGAGGGTCTAGCAAGGAGGGGTCCGGAAGAGGAAGCATTTGAATATGATTCTCTGCTCACCCTCTCTGAAGTCGGCGGGATGCTCTATAAAGATGTTTCCATGCTCGCGCCCTTTGGTATGGGGAATCCAAAACCGGTGTTTCGGATTGACGGGGCAACAGTGACTGGCGTACGGCGTTTCGGCAGAGAAAACAATCATATAGAGGTAATGCTTGAGTGTTCTCGCACCGGAGCTGCTTCCCGCGCGTTTGATTTTTTCAAATCTCCCGAAGATTTTTCTCTCGCCCCCACGCCAGGACTTGCTGCAAGTCTTCTTGCGACCCTTGAGCGTGATTCTTTCCGCGGCGGCCTCGCGCTCCGGATAGTGGACGTTATTCCCGCCTGACGCATTCGCCTCGTTGGCACTTTTCCACCCCTATGCTAGCGTGTGGGGCATATGAATACATTTTTAGCAGGGGCTATGGTTCGTTTCGGCTGGGAGACCGTTAAAAAACGTCCATGGTTTTTTATTGGGGCTATTTGTTTGGTGGGTTTGCTCCAGCTCGGACTCCAAGCTATCGCGTACATACCCTTGGCCGGTAGCATTATTTCAACGATTCTCGGTATTTATATCGGCATGGGCGTGATCCATTTCATGCTTCGGGCGCATGATGCGACCGAACAAGCATCTATCAACGATCTCTGGAAACCACATCCCTTTTGGAACTATCTCGGTGGTGCGATATTGAAAGGTCTCATTGCGAGCGGTCCTCTTCTTGTCAGTATGCTTGTCTGGTTTATAACAGCACTACCTCGTATGAAACCAGGCGTAGAATTCCAGCTCGTTCCATCCGACAAAATATTTCTCGCCCTCGCCGTCCTCGCGGTTCTTTGGGCGATCTACGTCAGTATTCGTTTGGCGTTCGTCGAGTACATCGTTATCGACAAGGGCAGCGGACCAATTGTGGCGATAAAAGAAAGTCTTAGAATCACACGTGGGAAGTGGGTGGGGCTTCTCGTTTTGGGACTCGCGCTTATAGGCATTACCATTCTCGGTGCTCTCGCCTTATTGCTTGGCCTCCTCGTTGCGATCCCTCTTGCGATGCTTGCCACCGTACATGCGTACCGCACGCTTTCAGCACAGGCCAGGACTGCACCAGCTATACCACCTGCGCCGACTGTGTAATGGAAAAAGTAATCATATACACCCCAGTACCACAACGCTTCGCGTTGGCTACGGGGCAGGCCGACGGGGTGACCTCGTGTTAACCTGTTCTCTGTGAACAAAGTAGTCATATATACAGATGGAGGTGCCAGGAACAACCCGGGGCCCGCCGGATCGGGGGCGCTCATCATCAACGGGAAAGAGAAAATTGAACTCAAGAAGTTTCTTGGAAAACAAACTAACAATTGGGCAGAGTATGAGGCGGTGGTAATGGCACTTACGGAAGCGAAAAAGCGGGGACTCGAAAAAAAAGAAATAGAAATGCGCGCTGATAGCCTCCTCGTCGTCGAGCAACTTTCTGGTAATTGGAAGATAAAAGAGCCCGCGCTCAAGATGCAGCACGCAAAAGTGCGGTCGATGATCGTCGCGTACTTCCCGAACATTCATTTTGTACACGTGCCGCGTGAAGAGAACAAAGAAGCGGATCGTCTTGTCAACGAGGCGATAGATGGAGCAAAACAAGGAGCATAGTGACTATGTTTTGCCCACCCGCCTAAATTTTGATTCACAAAATTTTGCGCGGGTATAAGATGTAGTAAACTCATTTCATTCGTTAACTACATCTAATATGCGCAGACAGATACAGGGGCAGATGACAGGATTTGTTGAATTCATTCGTGAGCGCGGTGTGACAGGACTCGCCATCGGTTTTGTTTTGGGTACTTCCGTGCAGAGAGTCGTAACTGCACTCGTGGAGGATATCATCAACCCCCTGATCGGTGTGTTGACTGGAAATTCCGAAAGCATCAAGCAATTCACGATAGGCCCATTTCTGGTCGGTGATTTCTTCAGCGTGCTCATCAATTTCCTCATCCTCATTGCAATCGTGTACTTTGTATTTAAAATGCTTCGACTCGACGCGTTGGATAAACCAAAAACCTGATGGGCGCGCGACTCTTGTGGGCGATCATCGGCGGGTTTCTCGTCGGTGTCTTCGCTCGCTCTCTTATTCCGCTCGGATTTTCTTTGGTGGGTTTTCTTGTATTGCTTTCAGCGACGGCCGCGCTCCGTGCGCTCTTCGATCAATCGAAGCGCCGTGCGCTTGTCGTGATCTCGGTCGCGCTCATTGCATGTGCGCTCGGTATGGTGCGCATGGAGAGCGCGGCACTTCGGGGGGACTCTGAACTTTCTACACACATCGGCTCTCCTGTGGTGCTCACGGGAGTGGTTGTGTCTGAACCGGACGTGCGAGAGACCAACGTCCGTATCCATATTGAAGTGACACAATTGTTAACTGGTACTTCGACTACGCTCAGTGCGACCGCCGTTCCGTCGGTCGGAATACTTGTCGTTGCACCGATGCATACCGATATCTCATACGGTGATATGGTGCGGGCGGAAGGGGAGCTTGAATTACCCGAACCGTTCGATACTACGCTCGGACGGCAATTTAATTATCCGATGTTTCTTGCCAAAGACGGTATCGCATATGTATTGTCCCGCGCAGAGATAGAATCTACGGGGGAAAATCAGGGAAATATTTTCCAATCTACGGCGATAGATGTGAAGCAGAGGTTTCTAGGGGGTCTTCGGACGGCGCTCCCCGAGCCGGAAGCAGGGCTTGCCAGCGGGATCACGGTGGGGGATAAGCGCTCTATAGGCAAGGAGCTCGGGGATGTATTTATCGCGGTCTCTCTCATCCACATCGTGGTGCTCTCTGGATACAACATCACAATCGTAATCAATTGGATTCGGAGAGTTTTCCAATTTCTTCCAAGATTGTTTCAATACTCGGCAATCGCGAGCTCGGTACTCTTTATCGTCCTTATGACCGGCGGCGCGCCCTCTGCCACGCGCGCCGCCTCAATGTCTCTGATTGCTGTCTTTGCGCGGGCGACGGCGCGGACCTTTATTGCGCTACGCATTCTCGGCGTTGTCGTCGTAGGAATGGTCGCATGGAACCCACTCTTTCTCGTGTATGACCCGGGCTTTCAGTTATCGGTTTTGGCGACCCTCGGCCTCATTCTTTTTACGCCGCCGATTTCTGAGCGCATCCAGTGGGTGCCAGAGAAATGTGGATTGCGCGAGATCTTCGCCTCAACGATCGCAACACAGATCATGGTATTACCGCTCCTTCTCTATCAAAACGGCCTCTTCTCGATATTTGCATTGCCAGCAAATCTTTTTGCACTCATCGCTGTGCCGTACGCAATGTTTGCTTCGATTATTGCAGCGATAGCCGGCATGATCGCAGGACCATTCGCACTTCCCATCGCAATGCCGGCGCTTGCGCTTTTACACTACATCATCACGGTTGCAAAATTCTTCGCTTCACTCCCATTTGCCTCGGTATCCATTCCCGCATTTAGCGCATGGTGGATGGCTGCCGCATACGCATGTATTTTCGGTCTCTTGTGGATTATGCAAAAAAGGAAAAACGCTGAAAAGATTTAATCTCCCGGCGTTTTTCTTGACCAAGAGAAATTTACAGTGTTGAGGAAGCGGGCATTGGCATTGCTTTTGGTCGCATCAGCCAGCCCATAAGTGCCGCGGGAAGTACCCAGTAACCGAGGAGGAAGAGGGTAGTCACGTTCCAGATAAATGGTACGAAATTCGGCAAGACGCCAATGACTGCGGAGAAAGAACCCGTTTGAGCCAACACTCCTGCGATGCCCGTCACAAAAGCCGTCGCGATCGCGACTACAAATCCAATGACGCCGAAAATGAGGCCCCCCGTGAGGCCTCGGGGTGCTCCTTTCATATACCACCATGTCAACACCGCGACGAGGAGAGCGGCGAGACCAACGAACACCATATATTGTGGCGTGAAGATTCCGGTCGCGCCGGCGGTCACAGGGACGAGGGCGACCAGAGCTGCAATCACCGTATTAATCAAATAATTCCCCAAAAAAGCCACTAATACTGATCGTTCAACGTTCATGGTGTAAATGATAATTATAAATAAGGAGTAACCCGATAAGAATACCACGCCTTTTTCTGCCAATACCGGAGGTGCGGGTGTCCTGTGGACACCTATTCGGGTCTCAAGGCGATACTGAGAAGAGCTTGACGCATCAGTTGTCGTGTAGGAGTATGATTTTTGCGAGAAATCTGTAAATCGGGAGGTGGAAGATGAATCCAGAGCAGGTTGTTTGGGCCATTGTGTGGCTCAATACGGCTGAATATGGTGGACGGGTTACCCCCACCATCGCCGGCATGTCGCTTCACAGGAAGGAGCCGACGGACATAACGCTTGAGGGATTGGGCGTCGATACCGGTATGTTCGAGGAGGATCCGGTGAAGGGCCCCGTCGGTCAGGTTGCCCTGTCGGAGTTCGGGGAGATTCCGGGCATCGAAGGGATGCTGGCCGCGTTCGACCAGTGCGGCGCGTGCTTCATCGACTTCATCGAGGCAGATCCGGAACCCGCAGGAAGGGGGAGATACGTTCCGCGCACCCTGCGGAAGCTCCTTCACGGGAAAGGCTGACGCCATCGCCCTGCCGCGAAAGGTTGCCTCGTTGCAGCCGATCGCGGCGGGGCAAACCTTTTTATATGCGGGTATATTATTACGCTCATGCGGCGGAGTGTGCAGATCAAGGCGATTACGATTTTGATTCTCCTCATCATTACACTTTGCATTTGGTACGCGGTCATACTTGAAGACAGACGAGGGCTCCTCATTGTTTCATTTTTGGATATCGGACAAGGCGACGCGATTTTTATTGATGCACCATCAGGGCGGCAAGTACTTATCGATGGCGGACCGGGGAGCGCGGTATTGCAAAAACTCTCGGAAGTAATTCCCTGGTATGATCGATCTATCGATGTCGTGATTCCCACGCACCCAGACGCTGATCACATCAGCGGACTCGTGGATGTACTTGATCGCTACAAGGTTTCAATGGTAGTCCGCTCGAGCGTGGAAGGGGACACCAAAATGTGGCACACGCTTGTGAATGCAATGGATCAAGAGGGAGCCGAAGAAATCACAGCTATGCGAAGACGAATAATTGATTTGGGCGGGGGCGCGTATCTTGAGATCTTGTTTCCGGATCGTTTGTTGTTCAACGTCGATACAAATCTCGGATGTGTCGTCTCGCGTCTTGTCTACGGCAATACGGCCTTTATGTTTTCATGCGATGCACCGCAAGCAATTGAAGAGTATCTTGTCGCACTCGATGGTTCATCGCTCCACTCGGACGTATTGAAAGCGGGACATCACGGCTCCAAGACTTCCTCATCGGAACTTTTTGTCGGGTATGTAGATCCCGCTTACGCAGTATTCTCGCGTGGATGCAAAAATACCTATGGTCATCCCTCGTCGGAAGTCGTCGCCCGCTTTGCGCAATTCGACATCCTGACATTCGATACGTGTACAGAAGGCACGATCACCTTCGTGTCGGATGGAGAGATGCTAAGGATTAAATAATCCCTGCCTTCTTGAGCGTGAGAAACGCGCCTCGCTTCTGCATGGTCTTGAGGCCTTTGGCCGACACCGTTACCGTGATCTTCTTGCCAAGCTCTGGAATGAAAAGGGTCTTTTTCTGGAGATTGACCTGGCGGCGGCGCTTGCCTGTCGGGTTGAATTTGGTCGCGCGCACACGATTAGAATACCCACCGCCGACTTGGGATTTTTTGCCTGTTATGTCACAAACTCTCGCCATATGTCGGGGCATACTAGCATTCAGCAGGTATAAACGCAATTGGATCGTTGATATGGTAGTATTTCTCGACATGGATATTTTCAGCATAGTCTTTATCATCGCGGTAATCATGTTTTCCGTCATCGTGCATGAAGTCATGCATGGCGTGGCTGCGGATTATTTAGGTGACCCGACTGCACGCTACGCGGGGAGACTCACATTGAATCCAATTCCGCACATCGATTTTTTCGGATCTATCGTGTTTCCGGTCCTTACCGCGCTTTCCCCGGGCGGCTTCCTTATCGGGTGGGCAAAGCCAGTGCCGTACAATCCGTACAACTTGGTGCGTGCGCCACGGTGGGGAGAGGCGATCGTCGCCCTCGCTGGTCCTGCCTCAAATCTCGCGCTCGCTCTTATTTTCGGGCTTTTGATTCGTCTCGATATTCTTCCCAGTGTAGCCGATCTCTTTATGTACGTCGTTGCTGTCAATATCTCCCTGATGATTTTGAACCTCCTCCCTGTGCCGCCCCTGGACGGATCCAAAATCTTTTCTGCCGTTCTTCCAAAAAGCCTGGGCTATGATCGTCTACGTGAACAGCTTGAGCGCAATCCATTCCTCGGCTTTGGTCTCGTCATAATCCTCATCATTCTTTTTGGTGGAACGCTGGGGCAGGCAGTGTACAGTCTTGCACGGGTGATCGCCGGGGCATAGTTATTTTGATCTGAAGTATTGCGTTTGGGCGTTGAACGTAGTACACTCCGCGTGCGCTTTTGGCGCTCTTTTAGTTTCTGTTTTGCTAGAAGCTCGCAGCTCGAAGCTATTCAAATTATGTCTACGATAAATCAACTTACGCGCAAGGGCCGATCCAAGAAGACCTGGCGTACGAAAACCATCGCGCTTTCGCGCGGTTTCAACACGCTTGAAAATCGTCCTTCTTTTTATTCCGCTCCCTTCAAACGCGGCGTCTGCACCCGTGTGACGACGAAGACTCCTCGCAAGCCAAACTCCGCTATCCGAAAGATCGCGCGCGTACGCCTAACGAATGGCATGGAGATCACTGCGTACATCCCCGGCGAAGGCCACAATTTGCAGGAGCACTCGGTGGTCTTGGTCCGCGGCGGCCGCGTGAAAGACATCGGGGTGCGCTACACAATCGTGCGCGGCAAACTGGATGCGACAGGCGTGGAGAAGCGCCGCCGCGGCCGCTCACTCTATGGAGCGAAGAAGCCGAAGGCTGCAAAATAAGGGAGCGAAGCGAACACTTACCCAGCACCTTCTAAAACAATCATTTGGAAAAAACATACATGTATGCAACACTGCTCTGCCGAGAACATCTCTAACACAAACGCACAGAAGGTGCTGGGTGTAAGAGCTTGTAAGCTCGTTGTCCTCGCTAACAATCTCTAACATGCGACGCCCTGTAAAAAATCGAAAACAGCCTGAGCCAGACGAAGTGTACGGCTCGTTCAAAATTGCGAAGCTCATCAATTACGTGATGGAACGCGGCAAGAAAGACACTGCTCGCAAAATCGTTTACAAAGTTATGGATGAGTTAAAGAAAGAGGGAGATCCTGTCGCAATTTTCGAAGAAGCACTTGAGAAAGCATCTCCGACAGTAGAAGTCCGCTCACGCCGCGTCGGTGGCGCGAACTACCAAGTACCACGCGAAGTAAATCCGAATCGAAAGCTCGCGCTCGGTATGCGCTGGATCGTAGAAGCAGCCGAAGGCACGAAGGGCAAGCCGATGCACGAATCGTTACTCGCAGAAATCAAAGCTGCACACAAGGGTGAAGGCGCCGCAGTCACAAAAAAGGAAACGACGCATCGCATGGCCGAAGCTAACAAAGCATTTGCCCACTTCGCGTGGTAAGGGTATGACTCGCGATTATCCTTTGGAGAAGGTGCGGAATTTTGGAATAGTAGCGCACGTGGATGCCGGGAAGACGACGACGTCGGAGCGCATTTTGTATTACACCGGAGAGTCGCACAAAATCGGTGAAGTGCATGAAGGCAACACCGTGACCGACTGGATGGAACAAGAGCGCGAGCGCGGCATTACCATCACGGCCGCCGCGATCACGTGTTTTTGGAATCCAACGTACATGGGCGTGGATACGTCCGCGAAGGTTCGTTTCAATATTATCGACACTCCGGGACACATCGACTTCACGTCGGAAGTGAAGCGCTCAATGCGCGTACTCGACGGCGCGGTCGTGGTCTTTGACGGCGTTGCAGGCGTCGAGCCCCAGAGCGAGACCAACTGGAGATACGCCGAAGAGGCGAATGTCCCGCGCATCTGCTATATCAACAAACTTGATCGCACCGGTGCGTCGTTCGAAAAATCATACGCAAGCATTTTGGATCGGCTTTCCAACAAAGCCGTCCGCTTGCAAATCCCTATAGGCCTTGAAGATAAATTCGAAGGCGTCATCGACCTTCTACATATGAAGGCCTATACATTCGAAGGCGAGATGGGAAAAAATGTCGTCGCCTACGATATTCCCGCGGATATGAAAGCGGAGGCCGACAAGTATCGTGCAGAACTCGTTGAACGCATTGTAGAAAATGACGATCAGGTGATGAGTGACTTTTTGGATGGAAAAGAAATTTCACAGGAAGTTTTGAAGGCAACGCTTCGCAAAGGAGTAATTGCCAACAAAATCTTTCCGGTTCTCACCGGCTCATCTCTAAAAAATAAAGGCGTGCAACTCGTTCTCGACGCTGTTGTCGATTATCTCCCGTCCCCCTTGGACATGCCTCCCGCGAAGGGCACCAATACCGATACAGGCGCTGAAGATAGCCGTCCCGCATCCGATGAAGCGCCGTTTGCCGCACTCATCTTTAAATTGCAGGTCGATCCGTTTGTCGGCGCACTCGCATTCTTCCGAGTCTACTCCGGCTCGATCGCTGCGGGCGACACCATCTACGACTCCGCGAACAATAAGAAGGAGCGCTTGGGGCGTATCGTGCGATTGCAGGCTGATAAGCGCGAGGACGTGAAGGTGGTGTATGCCGGAGAAATTGCGGCAGCCGTAGGCCTCAAAGAAGTGAAGATCGGCCACACGCTCTGTGACCCAGCCCACCCCATCGCGCTCGAATCGATCGTATTTCCGGAGCCGGTCGTTTCCATGCGCATTGAGCCGAATACAAAAGCCGATCAGGAAAAAATGGGCATCGCACTCTCGCGTCTTTCCGATGAAGATCCGACATTCCGTATCAAGTCCGATCCTGAAACCATGGAAACTATTGTTTCCGGTATGGGTGAACTGCATTTGGAAATCATCGTCGATCGTATGAAGCGCGAATTCGGCGTGCAAGCATCGACGGGAAAGCCGCAAGTCGCGTACCGCGAGACCATTCAAGGTACCGCGGACGTGGAATACAAGCACATCAAGCAGACGGGTGGCCGTGGTCAGTATGGCCACGTGAAAATTCGCATCAAGCCCTTGGAGCCGGTGGAAGAAGGCAAAAAGCAGAAAAACAATGTCGAGCGCGAAGATCATTTCGAATTCATCAACACCATTAAAGGAGGCGTCATTCCGCAGGAATATATCCAACCAGTCAAGAAGGGTCTGAAAGAGGCGATGGAGCGCGGCATCCAAGCGGGATTCCCCGTCGTCGATATCTCCGTCGAGCTCTACGACGGTTCGTATCATGATGTGGACTCTTCTGAAATCGCCTTCAAGCTCGCAGCGATCAATGCCATGCAGGAAGCGATGCAAAAAGCAAAGCCCGTCATTTTGGAGCCGATCATGAAATTGGAAGTCGTCGTCCCCGAAAAGTTCATGGGCGATGTAACCGGCATGATCAATTCAAAGCGTGGAGCAATAGAGGCGATGGGCGAGCGCGGTCAGGCACGCGTCATTACCGCGAAAGTCCCGCTCTCCGAACTCTTCGGCTTCACCACTCAGCTCCGCTCATTGACCGAAGGAAGGGGTGTACCAAATCTAGAGTTCTCTCATTACGCCATTGTTCCGAAGACCGCCGCTGACGCAGTTATAGCTTCACGCAAGTAATAGTAAGAGTAGAGTTACCCCGAAGTAGATGGGAAGCATCTACTTCGGGGCGATCGTTCCAAGAAACGTAGCAGATGACGTCATAGCGTCTCGTACACAGATCACTTTTCCTCACCCATACGCGCTTCGCCGCTTGCAAAGCGCGAGGAGTGCTACAATTGACCGCATGGATACGAATCCCGTCCCCGGGAAGTCGCTTGCGCGTAGCGCAGGCGTCGTCCTTCTTTCGCTTCTTGCAGCTACCATCATAATCGTTGGCCTCATTGTCATCCGTGAATGGCGCGGTGGAATCATGGGGGATACTTCTCGCACAACCGCTCCATCGGAGGAAGAGAAACTCCGCATACTCGCTTCACTCGCTGCGACCTCGACGCCAAGCGTGGAAGATCGTTTGAAAATTTTGCAAGCATTGCGTGAACAACAATGACATCAATCAAACGCAACGTATTGGCGCTATTGTTGATCTCGCTTGGCGCAGGCGTCGCGGGTACGTTTATTATGCATGTCACAGCAAATGCCCAAGGACAGAGTGGCGCCATCACCGGTTATGCATGGAGCGATACTATTGGGTGGATCTCACTGAATGGCAGCGGATACGGGCTTTTGATTGATACAGATGGAAAACTCTCGGGCTATGCGTGGAGTGACAATGTAGGGTGGGTGAGCGCCAACGAAAGTGAACTCGCCGGTTGTCCGCAAAACCCCTGCAGAGCAAAACTGCAAGAAAGCAATCTGAACGGCTGGTTGAAGGCGCTTGCAGGCGGCTCATCGCAAAGCGGCGGATGGGAAGGTTGGATCAGTCTTTCCGGCTCAAGCCCAAACTATGGTGTCACCAAAAATCCGGACGGCACCTTTACGGGTTATGCGTGGGGAAGTGATGTTGTGGGATGGGTTGATTTCTCCTTTGCACAAACGAACTATGCAATATGCGCTCCTTCAACCGCATACACGTGCACGGGTGCAGACAACAACACGATTCGTCGCACAGATACCGATGCATACTGTGAAGATACGATAACCGATGGTCCGACATGCATCTCGCCCGAATTTTGCTCCGTCGGAGCTGCCACGTGCCTCTATGATCCGATCGGTTTCGTTCCGAGTTCTGGGGGAGGTGCCAACGACTTCACCGGTCACCTCGAAGTGCGCCCGAGCCTTGTTCCGCGCGGAGCGACAACAAAGGTGTATTGGAATGTCGAGAATGTCGAGAGCTGCACGGTAGAAGGAACCAACGGTCAAAGTTGGACTGGCGCTTCGTCTGCCTCGGGAGGGGAAGTTACTGGTGCCATCAATCAACGGACGACTTTCACACTCTCGTGCACGGGAGGGGGTGAGACTTCGATTACGGAGTCTGCGTCCGTCAACATCGTGCCCGTGTTTCAGGAGAATTGAGAAATATTGATGCTACAATTTTTGTATGATACACCATCTTTCTCTCCGCCAACTCTTCTTCATCCTCACGCTCGCATTCTGCGGCCTCCTCGCCGCCTCGGCGCTCTCCGCGTGGACCGGCCCCACTGCCTCTGCACCCGACGGCAACGTTGCAGCACCCGTCAACGTCGGTACAACAGATCAGGTGAAAAAAGGAGGACTTTCAGTCAACGCATTTGCGGCTTTCGGCAACGCCTACGTTTCCGGCAACCTTGGTATCGGAGTCACAAACCCTGCACAAAAGCTCGTCGTTACGGGCAATTCATGGCTGACTGGCAACCTCATCGTACAGAGCGGCAACGTCGGCATCGGAGTCACAAACCCTGCAGCGTACGCCAAACTTGCGGTGAATGGTAGGGGTGCTCTCGACTATGCAATTTTCAGTGACTTCACTTCGGCGACTCTTCGGATCGGAGCTATTAGCGGTGATGTTCGCTTGCGCACGGACGGTACGCAGGACCTGCTTTTGATGCCTGGGGGCAGAGTGGGTGTTGGTACACTGGCACCTGTCTCTAAACTTGATGTCAATGGTGAGATTAAGGTTGCGATGTCCGGTGTGGCATGTAGCGCTGCCAACGAAGGCTCAATCAGGTATGAAACAACAAGCAACGTATTGCAATACTGCAATTCTGTTTCGTGGGTCAGTGTTGGCGCACCGGTAGCCGGCGGAGAATCAGGGAATCCATTTTATGGTACCGCGCATACTAAAGCGCAGTGCCAAGCTGCCGGAGGAACAGTCACCGATTACCAGACATACAGTTTTTGTCGATTTACACAGGCTTCATGTCCTGCGGGATGGACAAAATACAATAACTTGAGCAGTACGAATTCAAATACGTGCACCGGTACTGGAGTTAACTTTTCTTGTCAGAATGGAACTGGAAGTTATTGTTCGGGAACTTCCTGTTCCACTGGAGGTCATGCGTTCAGTAACGCTACACGGGAATCATGCGGTTACGGAAATGGAACCGGAAGTTGTCGCTTCGTCGGCGGTGAAGCACAAGAGATGACTTTTAACGGATGCTCAGTAACCTCCGCGACGTGTTATGCCACAATCACAAGCGTCGGATGCTACTAAAAACAGTAAATGAGCCTAACAATATAATATCTCTGTATGTCATCACACCTCTCCCTCCGCCAACTTTTCTTCATCCTCACCCTGAGTTTCTGCGGCCTCCTCGCTGCCTCGGCACTCTCCGCATGGACCGGCCCCACGGCCTCTGCACCCGATGGCAACGTCGCAGCACCGATTAACGTCGGCACAACGGATCAAGTGAAGGATGCGGGGCTCTCGTTGAATTCACTCTTAGTTGTCGGCAATGCGGTCCTCTACAACACCGGTGTCAACAATCTGAAGCTCGGCGTGAATGTCGCTTCTCCTGTTGTCTCTCTCGAAACTTCCGGCACGATCAAGATCGGCTCTGGAGGGGAAGTATGCCAGGCAGTGACGGAAGGAGCGCAGCGATACAACGCCACATCGAAAGTAATGCAATACTGCAACGGCACAGCGTGGACGACACTTAGCATCGGTGGCACAACGAAGATCTGCAGTGGCACCGACGGCAGCTCGGCGGGTTGTTCGCCGTCGACCAGTTTCCCCATACTCTGTTCGTATGGTGCCAATGAGTTGCCAAATAGCACAGGTGGCAACTACTCGGGACTCTACATGCGGTGGAGCGGATCTAATTGGCAGTTCTGGTACCACACCACACAAATTTACTACAATTGCAACAAGGTTCTCATGTACACGCCCGCCTGATAGCGACACATTCTTGACGCAGAGACACAGTCTGCTACTATGCTCCCACGCACGCTCTGTGCGTGTTTCTTTGCAGGAATTTCCACTCGTGTAGCGTAGCGAACTGCCTGCCCGTCCGTAGCATTTTGCGAAGGAGGGCATAAAGCGGGGGAATGGAAGCAAGAAACTACCGGAGCACTCAAACGCGTTGGCAAATATATTAGGGCTGTTAGCTAGTCCCTAGCAGCTAGAAGCTAAAAGAAAATAGGTCGCGCTCTAAAGGACGTAAGCGCGACATGATTTCGCAAAATCACATATGGCAGAAGAATTTAATCGAAGCAAGCCGCACATCAATGTCGGCACGATTGGTCACGTCGATCACGGCAAGACCACGCTCACCGCGGCTATCTTGAGTGTCCTTGCCAAGGCGGGCAATGGCTACATCGCGACCGTGAAGGGTGTCGACGATATCGACAAGGCGCCTGAGGAAAAAGCGCGCGGTATTACGATCTCTCTCTCGCACTCTGAATACGAAACTCCAAATCGCCACTATGCTCACGTGGACGCTCCCGGACACGCCGACTACATCAAAAACATGATTACGGGTGCCGCGCAGATGGACGGCGCAATCCTCGTCGTTGCTGCATCGGATGGTGTGATGCCCCAGACTCGCGAGCACATCCTGCTCGCACGCCAAGTCGGTGTCCCAAAGATCATTGTCTTCTTGAACAAAGTCGACCAAGTGGACGACAAGGACCTCATCGACCTCGTCGAAGAGGAAATTCGCGATCTTCTTGAGAAGCAGCAATTCGACGGCAAGAATGTTCCGATCATTCGTGGTTCGGGCCTCAAGGCACTTGAGAATCCGGAGCCGGGAAATGAATGGAGCGACAAGGTTATGGAGCTTGTAAAAGCACTCGATGAGTACATTCCGCAGCCGGTGCGCGATCTCGATAAGCCGTTTCTTATGGCAATCGAAGACGTCTTCTCAATCGAAGGCCGCGGCACGGTAGTCACCGGCCGCATCGATCGCGGCGTCGTGAAAGTCGGCGAGGAAGTTGAAATCGTCGGCATCAAAGATACTGCAAAGACGACCGTCACGGGCGTCGAAATGTTCAACAAGTCACTTCAGCAAGGCCAAGCAGGAGATAACGCCGGAGTCTTGCTCCGCGGTACGAAGAAAGAAGATGTGCACCGCGGACAGATTCTTGCAAAGCCGGGCTCTGTGAAGCCGCATTCTGAATTCGAATCAGAAGTATACATCTTGACCAAGGAAGAGGGAGGACGACACACGCCGTTCTTCACTGGCTACAAGCCGCAATTCTACGTCCGCACCACAGACGTCACCGGGGAGGTGACGCTGAAGGAAGGAGTAGAAATGGTTATGCCGGGCGACACCGTTACCTTCAAGGTGAAGTTGGTCGCTCCTATTGCGCTTGAAGATCAGATGCGCTTTGCTATCCGCGAGGGTGGTAAGACAGTGGGAGCTGGTGTTGTAACAAAGGTTGTTGCTTAATTTCGAACAAAGCCTGCCTGCCGGTAGGCAGGGTTCGAGATAAGAAAACCCGCCGCAAGGCGGGTTTTCTTATGAGGATGCCAAATAAAACTTGTTCGTGTCTTTTTCAAACCGGATTTTGAACCTCTGAAAAAAGTGTCGCTGACCGAGCAGTCCATCAAAGGGCAAGTTCTCGGCGAACACGATTGGAATGTTCATTGTGGTTTTCATATCAGGAACGGACAGGCGAACATTTGACAGATAGCCGTCGAGGGAGCCTATCTCTCCGAGCTTGACGCGCTGGCACTGTGACAAATCGATTTGTAAATCGCGTGCGATGTCCGCGTGCAGCACTGAACCATCCGTTCCTGAATCGATGAGAGCCAAAATCACACGACCTTTTCTCGATGCTCCGGAAGCGACTTCAATTTCAAGTAAAGGTCGATACACCCACGCATTGCCAGGACCAATCTGTACTTTGTAATCGTACGCTTTCCACTTCACGCTTTTTCTACGCGCCATGTGAGGGGAGAGAAACAGTATTCCATGTCAGATCGCAGGACTTTCATATAGACGTGGCGACCCCGCTTCTTGTCCATTCGCTTGGTGAGTGCGGGAAGATTCTTATCAAAATCAATGACGCGGGAGTGATCGCTCGATAGTGCAACCCACTTTTCCTCGTGGACCTTCTTTAAAACCTTGGTCAAGTTGGCATTTGTCTTCATATGGATAAGTATATAACACGTATCTGTTTAAATCATTAAGCGCCAAAAAACTTATAAGGGTAAGGACGATCAAACACCCTAAAAACGGAAATATAGTGTCGCGTAATAGTCACGTAATAAAGGACAGGACGTGACACGAGCCAGGTAGGTGATTCTGCTGAATCATCTGCGGAGTCGAGTACGCGACATGCGAATCAGCAGATTCGAAACTTGGTAATTTTGCAAAATCAGATGCAATTTTGTGTTACCCTCCGTAGTCTTCTTTGACCTTCGAAGCTTCAGCGAAGTAGGTGACGAAGGAGGGCTCGCAGAATCCGCTCGCCGGGCAGGCAGCGGGGCATGTTCTCTAAAACCCGTATTGACCGGGGTATACTATACGATATGCATGAGGATTTGTCGAAGTCCCTTTTCAGAGAGAAGGTCGAGAAGTACCCCAACATGGCTTAAGCGTTAAATGGATTGATAGAGATACGATTCGAGTCGGAGATGCAGAGAGTGGGGTAGAGATGTCCTTCTCGATCAATCCTGCTCTTTCGATGCGTTCATACGACAGAATAATGGCCAGTGTACGAAGAAGCGGAAGAAGTAAGCAGGCACTCGTCCTGCATCCTCCTCCAGAGTACTACATGGCACATCCTACAGAAAAAGAAGGAAATAATGTAATTGACGGCGATGTTACCCCCGAGCTTGTGCAGGAGCTTTTTGGTATATCGTGGGAGCTTTATAGTCGCATGCGCACATATGCTCAACGTCAATTGTTCACCGCGATGCAGAAGAACCTAGCGAAAGCTCGTAAGAAGCACTAGCCATACAGAACAAAGACATCTTTTGCTCGCAGACCT
>Ga0210057_1002215_pt1 | contig 28070 bp, 31 predicted proteins | sample CryGeyCG2114_010_2_FD_183968 | JGI IMG/M metagenome (GOLD analysis project Ga0210057, IMG submission 183968) | Groundwater microbial communities from aquifer - Crystal Geyser CG10_big_fil_rev_8/21/14_0.10 (SPAdes) (version 2) | ecosystem: Environmental > Aquatic > Deep subsurface > Groundwater ...
CCGACAAAGAACTTGACTCTCCCTATAACACTTATCAAAATCTAGGCCTCCCCGCCGGCCCCATCTGCAACCCCTCTCTCGATTCCATCATGGCTGCAGCAGAGCCTACTGCTACCGACTATTGGTTCTATATCACTGACAACGATGGCCGCATGCACTACTCTGTCACCGCCGACGAGCACAACTCCAACGTCAACCAGTACCTCCGCTAGCCCATATTCGCCCTTGACACCCAGTCCATCCCCTGTTAACATTCCACTTAGTCTAAAGAAAAATAAATAGGCGTACTTCGTACGTGCTTTTTTCTTTCCCTATCTCGGCAAGAGGTCATTTTGTTCACATATCTAAAACACTAGTCTCAAGTTCCAGTCTGATTTCAGGGCACCTTAAGTGCCCCCTTTTTGTCGCCATCCTGCCTCAAGATTACCTAAAGTAAAATTGGAGTCCTTCATGTCCAACTCAAAGCGCCTGTATTGGGGAAAAATTAAAGCTAACCTCCCCAAGTTAGATCTCATCGCTGTCCAAAGAGAATCTTACGACTGGTTTTTAACCCAAGGTATAGGCGAAATATTTGAGGAATTAGGACCAATTGCCGACTTTACTGGCCGTAACTGGCAGCTCGAGTTCGGTGAATATAGTTTTCTTCCCGCCAAACTTTCCATCAAAGAAGCCAAAGAAAAAGGCTTAACTTACGAAATGCCTTTAAAGGTCAAGACTACTTTGACCAACAAACAAACTGGTGAAGTTACTAATCAGGAAATTTTCTTGGGCGATGTTCCCAAGATGACCCCCACCGGTACCTTTATCATCAACGGTATTGAGCGGGCTGTAGTCAACCAGTTAGTCCGTTCCCCAGGTGTCTTTTTCTCAGGCGAGACTGACGAAGCCACTGGCAAGACTCTTTACAAAGCCGAGCTTAGGCCCATTCGTGGTTCTTGGCTAGAAATGCTGGTCACCAAGAACAATCTGATCTACATCAAAATTGACCGTCACCGCAAGATTCCCGTTAGTGTTCTTCTCCGTGCTATTGGTTATGCCGCTGACGAAGATATCATCGCCGAATTTGCCGACGTTGATAATAATCCCGACCAACCATTTATCAACATTACCCTTGCCAAAGACCCCACTAAATCCGAACCTGAAGCCCTCATCGAACTCTACCAAAAAATGCGTCCTGGTGAACCTGCAGTTTTGGACAATGCTCGTGAACTTCTTTTCCAAATGTTTTTTGACACACGCCGCTATGACCTTGGTGCTGTTGGCCGCTACAAGATGAATAGAAAGCTTAATATCGACATGGCCAACACCAAAGACACCCACGTCCTCACCAAAGAAGACATTGTTCATACTCTCAAATACTTAATCAAACTTCAAAACCACCAACCAGATGTTAAAGTCGACGATATCGACCACTTGTCCAACCGTCGCACCCGTTGCGTTGGTGAGCTCGTCGCTAACTCTGCCTTCAGGGTTGGTATGCTTCGTCTCGAACGCTCCATCCGTGAAAAAATGTCACTCACTAAAACAGATGAGTCCATTACTCCTAGTAGTTTGGTCAATGCTCGTCCCATTATTGCTACTATTAGCGAATTCTTCCGTAGAAACCGTCTATCCACAATCTTAGATCAAACCAACCCTCTTTCTGAAATTGATAACCTCCGCCGTCTCTCTGTTATGGGTAGTGGTGGAGTTACTCGGGAAAGAGCCTCCTTTAGCATGCGTGACATTAATTCCTCTCAATACAGTCGTATCTGTCCAGTCCGTTCCCCCGAAGGTCCTAATATTGGACTGGTCACATATCTAGCTCTCTACGCCCGCATCAACCCCTTTGGCTTTTTAGAAGCTCCTTATCTCAAAGTTGAAGCCGTCAAAAAAGGCACCAAAACTCTCATGAGAGTCACCGACGAAATCGTCTATCTCCAAGCCGATGAAGAAGAAGACCTCTACGTTACCCACGCCGAAATTGATATCGATAAAGACGGTTATATTCAACAAGAGTGGGTTCCGGTCAGATACAAGGGTGAATTCTTGGAAGCTGCAGTAGAGAACGTCCAGTACATCGACGTTGTTTCGCGTCAAGTTGTTGGCACCTCTGCTTCTCTCATCCCCTTTATTTCCCACGACGAAGCTAACCGGGCACTTATGGGTACTCACATGCAATGTCAGGCAGTTCCTCTCATCAAGCCTCAGGCCCCACTTGTTGGTACGGGTATGGAATCAGTTGTCGTCAAAGCTCTGGAAAGAGCTATCTATACCAGGCATGCTGGCAAAGTTACCTATGTAGACGCTAATATGGTCAAAATCAAAGTCAGTAAAGCAGACCTCAAGGCTGATACCGCCACCGATACCTTCCGTGAATATATTAGCCTCCAAGGAGATATTGAAACTTATCAACTTGAAAAATTCACTCGAACCGCCCAAAGCACCTGCTACTCTCAACGTCCCGTTGTCAAAGTCGGCGATACTGTTAAAGCGGGTGACTTAATTATCGATGGTCCTGCTTGTGACCAAGGAGAACTTGCTCTCGGTCAAAATCTGACTATTGCCTACACTTCATTTGATGGTCTTGGTTATGAAGACGCTATCGTCGTCTCCGATCGCTTGGTCCACGACGACCTCCTCACCTCCATTCACATCAACGAACACGATGCCTTAGTTATGGACACCAAATTAGGTCCCGAGGAGCTCACTCGTGATATTCCAAACGTCGGCGAAACTGATTTGGCTAACCTTGGCGAAGACGGTATTATTGCCTTAGGCAGTGAAGTTACCAGTAATGACATCTTGGTTGGTAAAATTGCCCCCAAAGGTGAGACCGAACTTACCCCAGAAGAGCGTCTCCTTCGTGCCATTTTTGGCGAGAAAGCCCGTGAAGTCCGCGACACTTCTCTACGTATGCCCCATGGCCAATCCGGCACTGTTATCGACGTCAAGATCCTCGCTCGAGATCAGGGCGACGAACTCGACCCTGGTGTCATCAAAAAAGTCATCATCCGCGTTGCCCAGATCAGGAAGATTACTGTTGGTGACAAGCTCGCTGGCCGCCATGGCAACAAAGGCGTTATCAGCAAAATTGTTCCCCAGTCTGACATGCCTTACCTCGAAGATGGCAGCCCTGTTGATATCATCATTTCCCCTCTATCGGTTCTTGCCCGTATGAACCTGGGCCAGCTTCTCGAAGCTCACCTTGGCTGGGCCGCCGGTAAACTGGGCTATCAAGTTGCCCTCCCCGTCTTCGAAGAGATCAACGACTCCCTTATCTCCGAAGAGCTAGCTAAGGCTAATCTCCCCGTCTCTGGTAAAACTACTCTCTACGACGGTCGTACCGGTGAGCCTTACAACGATAAATCAGTTGTCGGTATCGGCTATATCCTCAAACTCATCCACATGGTCGAAGACAAGATCCATGCTCGTTCCACCGGTCCTTACTCCCTAGTTACTCAACAACCATTGGGCGGTAAAGCCCAAATGGGTGGTCAGCGCTTAGGAGAAATGGAAGTTTGGGTCCTCGAAGCACACAAGGCCGCTCACACTCTTCAAGAAATGCTTACTATCAAGAGTGACGACGTTGTCGGCAGGGCCAAAGCTTTCGAAGCTATTGTCAAAGATACCCCCATTCCCGCCAGCAACATCCCCGAGTCATTCAAGGTCTTGGTCAAAGAGTTAAATAGCTTATGTCTCGATGTCGTCCCCACCCAAATCATCGAAGAAGAAGTCGTTGAGACAATCGATGAAGACACCAATGATGCCGCCGCCTCAGATGATCTGGCAGACGACATTGCTGCTGATGCCGCCTCAGATGATTCTACCGACGACACTTCCGATGACTCCACCAGCGATCCAGACGATGCTAACACCGACCCAGATGTCGAGCCCAATGAATCTGACCTAGAAGAAGCCGAGGCTGCTGGTCAATAGCCCATCACCAATTACCAAAAATAGCACTTATGAAAAACATTGTTGATTTTAACGGTCTCAAGATTCAGTTAGCTTCTCCAGAGTCAGTAAAAAACTGGTCTCACGGTGAAGTTACCAAACCAGAAACCATCAACTATCGGACCTTAAAACCAGAGAAAGCCGGTCTTTTCTGTGAGCGTATTTTTGGCCCAGTCAAAGACTGGGAATGTTATTGTGGTAAGTACAAACGTATCCGTTACCGCGGTATCATCTGTGATAAATGTGGCGTCGAAGTTACCCAATCCCGCGTCCGCCGTGAACGCATGGGCCATATCGGCCTCGCCACTCCCGTGGCTCACGTCTGGTTTTTCAAAGGCGCTCCTTCCAAACTCTCCCTCCTCTTAAACATCTCTCCCCGAAACTTAAGTAACATCATCTACTTTGCCCAATACGTCGTCCTTGAAGTCGATAAAGACAAGCTTGACTCCGTCCTCAACTCTCTCGAAAAGTTACTCGAGGCCAAAAAAGAAGAGCTTACCGAAAGTGCCAAAAAACAGATCGAAACCACCAAAGAAGAAGGCAAAAAACAACTAGAGGAAATTAAGACCAAATTTAAAGGCAAGGACCAACGCCTCCTCACCACCGAAGAGCAAAAGGTTAAGATTAAACAGCAGATCATCTCTGTCAAAGACAACCTTAGTTCCGAACTTGATAATGCTGAAGCCGTCTTTAAGACCGTTGCTGACATGGTCAAACGTCTCACCAAAAAATCCTTGTTAACCGAAGACGAATACTTGAAGCTTGCCGAATACGACGCCGTCGATTTTGTTCGCGTTGGCATGGGCGCCGAGGCTGTCCTCGAACTCATCAAGGGCATTGATATTGAAAAACTCATTGCCAAATTACGCCTTGAAGTTAAAGAAGCCACTGGTCAAAAACGCATTAAAGCTACCAAACGTCTCCGTGTCGCCGAAGGCTTGAGAAAAGCAGACATCAACCCCAGCTGGATGGTTATCAAAAACCTCCCCGTTATCCCTCCCGACCTCCGTCCTATGGTCCAACTTTCTGGTGGCCGTTTTGCCACTTCCGACCTAAACGACCTTTACCGCCGCGTCATTAACCGCAACAACCGCTTGAAGCACCTAATCGAGCTCGGCGCTCCCGAGATCATCCTCCGAAACGAAAAACGTATGCTTCAAGAAGCCGTCGATTCACTAATCGATGCCTCTCAATCCCGGACTTCCCGGATTAGGAGTAACCGCAAACCCTTGCGTTCCCTTTCCGACATGCTTAGGGGCAAACAAGGTCGTTTCCGCCAAAACTTGCTCGGTAAACGCGTCGACTATTCCGGCCGTTCTGTTATCGTCGTTGGTCCAGAGCTCAAGCTCAATCAATGTGGTATTCCCAAAGACATGGCTCTCGAGCTCTTCAAGCCCTACGTTCTCCGCGAGCTCATCAAAGAAGGCATTGCCCCCAACGTCAAATCCGCCAAGCACGCCATTGAGCGCCGCAGTCCTGAAGTCTTTGACATTCTCGAGCGCATCATCACCAACCACCCCGTCCTCTTAAACCGCGCTCCTACTCTTCACAAACTGGGTATCCAAGCGTTTTTTCCCATCCTTATCGAGGGTAGCGCTCTGCGCATCCATCCTTGTGTCTGTTCCGGTTACAACGCTGACTTCGATGGTGACCAAATGGCTGTCCATGTTCCTCTTTCCGAAAAAGCCATCCAGGAAGCCATTGACTTGATGATGCCCCAGAAAAACCTCCTCAAACCCGCCGATGGTGCTCCCATTACTGTTCCTAACAAAGACATGGCCCTTGGCTGTTATTACCTCACCTCCATCGACGACAGCCTTCCAGTCTATCCCACCATCTTTGGTTCCACCGAAGAGGCTATCTATGCCTACTCTGTCAAACAAATTTCCCTTCGTCAGCAGGTCAAAGTTCGCCTCGGTACCAGCGATATTATTGAGACCACCATTGGTAGACTCCAATTTAACGAGCTGCTGCCGGAAAAACTCCGCTTCTACAACCAACCCGTCAATGCAGGTGTTATTAAGAAAATGGTTAGTAGAGCCATCAAGTTGTACTCAGAAGATGAGGTCATGACTTTAATTGACGACATCAAGACAATTGGCTTTAAGACTGCTACCATTTCTGGTCTTTCCGTGGCTGTATCCGACTGTACTATGATTGGTGATAAAAAAGACATGATCCTTGCCGCCAACAAAAAAGCTGAAGCCATCGAAGAAAACTTCCGCCAAGGTCTCATCACTCTCGAAGAAAAACGCCGTCTCACCAACGAGACCTGGATCGAGACTACCGACCAGATTGCTGACAAGACTTGGGATAACTTCAGTGCCAAAAACGCTGTTAAAGTCATTATTGAATCTGGGGGTACCAGGGCCTCCAAAGACCAGGTCAAACAGCTCGCCGCCATGAGAGGTCTAGTCGTTGACCCTCTCGGCAAGATCGTTGAGTTGCCCACCAAGAGTAACTTCCGTGAAGGCCTTTCCATCTTCGAGTACGTTACTTCTACTCGTGGTTCCCGCAAAGGTCTCACTGACTCTGCTCTCAAAACCGCAGACGCTGGTTACTTAACTCGCCGTCTAGTTGACGTCGCTCACGACGCCATCATCCGCGAAGCCGATTGTGGCACCGAAAACCACATCACCCTCTCGGCCACGGGTATCAGGGCCAAAGAGTTTACCAATCGTTTTGTTGGCCGCTTCGCAGCCAAAAAGATCGTTGACCCCAAGACTAAAAAGACCATTGTTAAGGCTGGAGAGCTCATCGACGATGAAAAGGTCGAGGATATTGCCAAAGCCGGTGTTGATTCAGTCGAAGTCTACTCACCTCTCAGCTGTGAGGCTGAATATGGCCTCTGTGCCAAATGCTATGGTTGGGACTTTTCTACCAAAGCCCCAGTCGAAATCGGCTCTCCTGTCGGCGTTGTCGCCGCTCAAAGTATCGGTGAACCTGGCACTCAGCTCACCATGCGTGTTAAACACGCTGGTGGTATTGTCGGCTTAGACGTTACTCAAGGTCTGCCTCGTGTCGAAGAACTCTTCGAAGCTCGTACTCCCAAGTATGCTGCTCCCTTAGCAGAGATTGCCGGCAAGGTCAAAGTCGAAGAAACCGAAAATGGTTATCTTGTCACCATCAAGACCACCAGCAAACCCACCGAAGAGAAAGAATACACCATTCCTCTTTCTTCCATCCTCAAAGTCGAAACAGGTGACCTAGTCGCTGTTGGCCAAGAATTAAGTGCCGGTCCTTTGGATATCAAAAAAGTCTTGGAAATCCGCGGCCTTCAAGGTGCTCAAGATTATCTCCTCGAGGCAGTCCAAGGTATCTACGAATCCCAGGGTATTCCTATCAACGACCGCCACTTTGAAGTCATCATCAGAAAGATGTGCGACAAGGTTAGGGTCGAGACCACCGGTGATACGGACCTCTTACCTGGCGAGATCATCGACAAAACCTACTTTGAGCAAGAAAACCGTCGGGTCTTGGCAGCTGGTGGAGAACCCTCTACTGCTACCATCGTCCTCTTGGGTATCACCTCTAGTAGTCTCTATACCTCATCTTGGCTCTCTGCCGCTTCCTTCCAGCACACCACCAGTGTTCTTACTACCGCCGCTGCTGAAGGTAAAGAAGACTCACTGTTGGGACTCAAAGAAAATGTCATTATCGGTCGGTTAATTCCTACTAGTCCAGACCGAGCTATGATGACTGACTAATTTTTCTCCTGCCCTGATTTAGTTGGTCAAGAGCTAACCCCATTGCGTCTGGAATTCTTCAGGCTACATGTTAAAATAGCTCTAATGCCGATAGTTAATTAACCATATCAATCACAGGAAGACCTCAATCAGCGGTCCTCCGCTGATTTTTTTTCGCAGTTAATCAAATCATTTACAAATTATTCTAATTTGACTTCGAATTAATTCGAATATACTCAAATTTGAATAATTAGAAAATCATCATATGCCAACCATCAACCAGCTCGTCCATCATGGTCGCAGTCAAAAACCCAAGAAAATCAAGGCCGCTGCCCTGCGCAAAAGCTACAACTCCATGACCAGAAAGATTAGTCTCCAACAAAACCCTCAAAAACGAGGCGTTTGTATCCTGGTTAAGACCATGACTCCCAAGAAACCCAACTCGGCTCTTCGTAAAGTTGCCCGTGTTCGCCTCTCCAATCGCCAAGAAATTACCGCCTATATTCAGGGTGAAGGTCACAATCTTGCCGAGCACTCTATCGTTTTAGTCCGTGGTGGCCGTGTCAAAGACTTGCCTGGTGTTAAGTATCACATCGTCCGCGGCAAATATGACTGCGCCGGTGTTGAAGGTAGAAAATCCAGTCGCAGTAAATATGGTACTGCTAGCAGCAAAGGCAAAAAACCCGAGGCCGAAGCCTAAATTAGCTATTAGTTAGTTTTATAATTCTATGTCCCGATCCAAAGCCATCAAGCCCAGAGCTATCGAACCCGACGTCAAATACTCGAGTACTCTCGTCACCAAGCTCATCAATCGAGTCATGAAGTCCGGCAAAAAAACCGTTGCCGCCGCCCAAGTATACCAAGCCCTTGATCTGGTCGCCCACGACACTAATCAAGATGCCATCGAAGCACTAGAAACCGCCATCAAGAACATCACCCCTCAAATGGAAGTCCGCTCTCGCCGCGTTGGTGGAGCTGCCTATCAAGTCCCCACTCCTGTTCGCGGTCCTCGCGCCTCAGCCCTAGCTATTCGCTGGTTAGTCCTCGAGTCCTCCAAACGCCCCAGTGGAGAATTCCATAGCTTTGGGCAAAAATTGGCTGCCGAGATCAAAGACGCCCTGGAAAACTCTGGTGGAGCTATCCAAAAGAAATTAACCTCCCACAAAATGGCCGAAGCCAACAAAGCCTTTGCCCATTTCCGTTGGTAACCTTATTATTATTTGCCCATTAGGTCCTCGCGACCTATTTTTTTGACTATGGCCACCCAAGCTACCCAATCCGACCGCAACTTACCTCTCGACCGTATCCGTAATATTGGTATTATTGCTCACATCGATGCGGGCAAAACTACCACTACCGAACGCATCCTCTACTACACTGGCAAAACCTACAAGATCGGTGAAGTCCACGAAGGCGACACTCAAATGGACTGGATGGACCAAGAGCGGGAACGGGGCATTACTATTGTCTCCGCTGCTACTACCACTTTCTGGACCCCAGCACTGATTACCAGATTGCCTCATGAGCCCTACCGTTTTAACATTATCGATACACCGGGACACATTGACTTTACTGCCGAGGTCGAGCGTTCCCTCCGCGTCCTTGACGGTGGTATCACCGTCCTCGACGCCGAAGAAGGTGTCCAGTCTCAATCCGAAACTGTCTGGCGTCAAGCTGATAAATATCACGTGCCTCGCATCTGTTTTGTCAACAAAATGGATAAATTAGGTGCTGACTTCCTGAGAACAGTCGAAGATATCCGCGAGAAATTTGGTGTCAAACCAGCCATTATGGCCTTACCTATTGGTGCTGAAAACAGCTTCAAAGGCATTGTTATGCTTCTAGACCAAGAAACTATTATCTGGGAAGGCGATGAAACAGGTGCTAAATACACCGTTACCCCAGGCTTTCCAGAAGACATGAAACAGGAAGCTGAAGAATATCGCCAAAAGCTCATCGAGCTTATTGCCGAAACTGATGATGCTCTCCTGGAACGCTACTTAAATGGTGACGAGATTCCCGTTAATGAACTCAAGGCAGCTCTCAGAAAAGCCACCATCGCCAACCTCGTCGTCCCCATCTTCTGTGGCTCTTCTCTTCGCAACAAAGGTGTCCAACCTCTCCTTGACGGCGTCGTCGAATATCTTCCCGCCCCTCCAGACATTGAAGAGATCAAGGGTACTAACCCCAGAACCGATGAGGTGGTTGTTAGAAAACTAGTTACTGAGGAAAAATTCTCCGCTCTCGCTTTCAAGATCCAAATTGACCCTCATGTTGGTAAGCTTACATACGTTCGTGTTTACTCAGGTAAACTTGAATCGGGTTCCTATCTCTACAATGCTACCAAGGACAAAAAAGAGCGTGTCGGCCGTCTTCTTCTCATGCACGCCAATACAAGGGAGGAGATTAAAACTGCAGAAGCCGGAGAAATAGTTGCCGTTGTTGGTCTCAAAGATACCGGCACTGGTGATACTCTCTGTAATGACGCCAACCCCATTCGCTTTGAAGGTATTAGTTTTGCTGAGCCCGTTATTTCCTTAGCCATCGAACCTAAAACTAAAGCCGATCAAGAAAAAATGGGTATAGCTTTGAGTAAACTTTCCGAAGAAGATCCTACCTTCCGAGTCCGTGTTGACCATGACACGGGTCAAACTATAATCGCCGGAGTCGGTGAGCTTCAGCTCGAAATTATCGTCGACCGGATGATGCGCGAATTTAACGTCAATGCTACTGTTGGAGCCCCTCAGGTTGCTTACCGCGAGACTATTAAAGGCAAATCTCAAGCCGAAGGCAAATACATCCGCCAGTCCGGAGGTCGTGGTCAGTACGGTCACTGTTTGATCCGTATGGAGCCCAAAAACCGTGGTGAAGGTTTTGAGTTTGTCGACGAGGTCAAAGGTGGTCGCATTCCCAAAGACTACATCCCCGCCATTGAAAAGGGGATCAAAGAAGCTATGGAAAATGGTGTTCTCGCTGACTACCCCGTAGTTGACGTCAAAATCACTGTCTACGATGGTAGTTACCACGAGGTCGACTCTTCCGAGATTGCCTTTAAAATTGCCGGTTCTATTGCTTTCCAGTCTGCTGCTAAGCAGGCCGACCCCATCATCATCGAGCCGATCATGAAGGTGGAGGTTACCTCACCCGAAGAATTTATGGGTGACGTTATCGGTGACCTTTCCAGTAAACGAGGACAGATCCAAGACACTCAAACTCGAGGTAAAACGCGCATTATTCACGCTATGGTCCCATTGGCAGAAATGAGCAAGTATGCTACAATACTGCGAAGCATGACCCAGGGTCGAGCATCTTATTATATGGAGCCCAGCCACTACGACGAAGTTCCCGCTCAAATATCTCAAACTATCATCGCCCAATCCAAACCTGGTCAAGAAAAATAATCACCAATTAGTCACTTTAAAAGCAAAAAATTAGCCGATAAATAAGGAGCACTATGGCTGACAGCAAAAAATACAATCGTACCAAACCACACGTTAATATTGGCACCATCGGTCACGTCGACCATGGTAAAACCACATTAACTGCTGCCATTACTACCGTTTTGGCCAAAAAAGGCTTAGCTCAAGCTAAATCTTATGCCGATATTGACAATGCTCCAGAGGAAAGAGAGCGTGGTGTTACTATCAACGTCTCCCACATGGAGTATGAAACCGAAAACAGGCACTATGCCCACATCGATGCTCCCGGACATGCTGACTACATCAAGAACATGATTACTGGTGCCGCTCAAATGGACGGCGCTATTCTCGTCGTTGCCGCTACCGATGGTCCCATGCCTCAAACTCGTGAACATATTCTCTTGGCCAAACAAGTCGGTGTTCCCAAGATCGTCGTTGCCCTTAACAAAGTTGACGCTGTCGACGACCAAGAACTTCTCGACCTGGTCGAACTAGAGGTCCGCGAACTTCTCACCAAGTACGAATACCCAGGTGACGAAATTCCCATCGTCCGTGTCTCCGCTCTCAAAGCCCTCGAAGGCGACGCCAAGGCTGAAGAGCAAATCATGGAACTTATGAAACAGGTAGACGAATACATTCCTCTCCCAGAACGCCAAATTGACAAACCCTTCCTCCTGGCTGTTGAGGACGTCTTCTCCATCAAAGGTCGCGGCACTGTTGCTACTGGTAGGATCGACCGTGGTCAAGTCAAAGTAGGCGAAACTATCGAAATCATTGGTCTTAAGGACAAAAAAGACTCAGTCGTTACTGGTGTCGAGATGTTTAGAAAGACTTTGGACTCTGGCCAAGCTGGTGACAACGTTGGTATTCTTCTTCGCGGTGTCGAGAAAGACGACATCGAAAGAGGTCAAGTTCTCGCCAAACCTGGTTCCATTACTCCTCACACCGAGTTTGAAGCCCAGGTTTACATCTTGACCAAAGAAGAAGGTGGCCGCCACACTCCATTCTTTACTGGTTACCGCCCCCAATTCTACATCCGCACCACTGACGTTACTGGTGAAGTCAAACTTCCCGACGGTGTCGAGATGGTCATGCCCGGCGATAACGCTAAGATGACCGCCAAACTCATCGTCCCTGTAGCCATGGAAGAGGGTCTCCGCTTCGCTATCCGCGAAGGTGGTAAGACCGTCGGTGCCGGCGCAATTACTAAGATCTTAAAGTAAATCAAATTAACAATCCAAAGCAAATCCCGGGTCCCCCCGGGATTAGCTTTCTCTTAAACATTATATTCATATGGCAGCAGGCAGAATCAGAGTCAGGCTTAAAAGTTTCGATCACAGGGTTATCGATGAAGCCGCCAAAAAAATCTTAGAAACTGCCCTCGGCACAGGCGCCAAAGTCGTAGGTCCAGTTCCTCTGCCTACCAATAGAAAACGCTTTACTGTCCTCACCTCACCTCACACCGACAAAGATGCCCAAGAGCATTTTCAGATCCTCACCCACAAGCGTCTCATCGATATCAAAGAGCCTACCGGCAAGACCATCGATGCTCTCATGCATCTCGAACTCCCCGCCGGTGTCGGCATCGAAATCAAGACCTAAGATAGTTCCTATCTAGGAGCCAACTTGTCCATGAACAATTTTTAAACTGCCACCAAATACCAAAACGGAAAAACGGCCGTTTGGGCCGTTTTTTTTGTCAAAAATGATCCAAACTATCTTTGCTACCAAATCTAAAATGACCCAAACTTGGGATGCTGCCGGTGCCCGTCTGCCCATCACCATCCTCTCTACTCCCAAGCAAGTTGTCAGCTACCTTAAAACTACCGATTCCGACGGTTACCAGGCAGTGCAACTAGCTATTGGTGATAAAAAAGCCACTCGCATCAATAAACCTCAGTCAGGTCACTTAAAAAAACTTGAATCAGTTCATCCAGAGTACCTCCGCGAGATCAGGATCAATGATGAAATTGATCTCAAACTCGGTGATGTTATTAGTCCATCCACCATTCTCACCGCTGGAGATTTTGTTCAAGTTACTGGTACCTCCAAGGGAAAAGGTTTCGCTGGAGTTGTCAAACGTCACAATTTTAAAGGTGGACCCAGAACACATGGGCAATCAGACCGTCTCCGTGCCCCCGGATCTATTGGTCAGGGCACCGATCCAGGTCGCGTCTGGCCTGGCAAACGTATGGCTGGACATATGGGCGACGTCACCAAAACTACCACCAACCTCACTGTAGTCAAAATTAGCGATAATGAAATTTGGCTCAAAGGTCTGGTACCTGGGCCTATCGGTGGCTTAATCAAAATCACCAAAATTGGTACCAACTCCAAATTTCCAGGACTTCGTGTCTCTGACCAACCTCAAGCTACCAAAGATTTACAACCAGAGGCTGCAGACACAACTCCTGTCTCCGTTTCCGATACTCCAGAACCAACCTCCCAAGTTAAATCTCCAGAACCATCCGCCTCAAAGAACCAGACATCCGCACCAACATCCCCCGAGGTATCTAAAGAATAACCATATTAATGATTAAACAACCTGATAGGTTACAGCCTATCTCACCTATGAAAGCCAAAGTTTACGATCATACCGGTAAAAATACTAGCACCATAGAGCTCCCCGCAGCCATTTTTGCCGTCAAAGTAAGTTCCCAACTTCTAGCTCAATACACTAGAGTCTATCTGTCTCGCCAGCGTCAAGCCACTAGTCAGGCAAAAACTAGAGGAGAAATTGCTCTAACTAAAGCCAAGGTCTGGCGCCAAAAAGGCACTGGTCGTGCTCGTCATGGTGCTCGTTCCGCCCCCATTTTTGTTGGCGGTGGTGTTTCTCACGGCCCCACGGGGGATCAAAACTATCAGCTCAAGCTTTCCAAAAAAATGCGCCGCCAAGCTTTACTTGGGGCTCTCACCAGCCGAGCTGACATCCTCACTATTATTACTGGTCTCGACAAACTTTCTACCCAAACAAAATCTTTTCAGACACTTATCACCAAAATTACCGGTGATACCCACAAGACTTTAGTCATCCTCGACCAACCATTCACCTCAGTCATCCAGGCAGCTCAAAACATCAAATTTATCACCCTGACTCAAGCTAAAAGGCTCAACGCCTACGAAATCCTCAACCACCGCCACCTGATCATGTCTCAAGCCTGTCTAAAATTGTTGGCACATCCAGATACCTCCACTACCACTTCAGTCGCGGCTACCTCATCAATCCCCTCTAAAACCACAACACCCAAAAAAGCCCCTACCAAAATCAAAAAAACCACCAAATAATTAACACCACATCATGAACCTAAACTTTGTCCTTACCAAAGCTATTATCACCGAAAAAAGTCTAATTGAGGCTTCGCTTGGTAGGTTCAGTTTTCTAGTTGTCAAAACTGCTACCAAAGGCCAAATCCGTGAAGCCGTTGAGCACACTTTCGGTGTCAACGTAGTCGCCATCAGAACTACCGCTATCTCTCCCAAAACCTACCGCACAGGTAAAAAACGCCAACCCAAAATTGGCCCTGCTGCCAAAAAAGCCATTGTTGAGCTCAAAAAAGGCCAAAAAATTGATTTATTTGATATCAAATCAGAGGGTAAATAATCCATGGCCATCAAGATTTCCACCCCCACCACACCCAGTCGCCGTCACTACCACTACGTCACCACCAGGGATCTGTCTCCGGTCCGTCCCAAAAGATCCTTAACCATCAAACTTTCTGGGTTAGTCGGTCGCAATAACACTGGCCGGATCACTATCCGCCATCGAGGCGGTGGTCACAAACAGCTCTACAGGGTCATCGACTTTAAAAGAGACAAAAAGGACGTCTTGGGCCATGTCCGCACAGTTGAATATGACCCTAACCGCACCTGTAATATTGCCCTGATTGTTTATGTCGACGGCGATCAACGTTACATCATTGCCCCCGAAGGTTTACAAGTCGGTCACAAGATTATTTCTGCAGATGCAGCCGAAATTAACCCTGGCAATTGCCTCTCTCTCAAAAATATTCCCATCGGCACTCCCATTCACAATATCGAACTTAGGCCCGGCAAAGGCGGTCAGATGGTCCGAAGCGCCGGCTCTGCCGCTATTATCCAATCCAAGGAAGGTGACTTTGCCACCATTCTTCTCCCCTCCAAAGAACTACGTCTGGTAAAATTGACCTGCTTTGCCACCATTGGCCAAGTTAGTAACCCCGACCACCAAAACATCTCCCTAGGCAAAGCTGGCCGCAGGCGCCATATGGGTTGGAGACCAGCCGTTCGTGGCGTGGCCATGCACCCCAACAACCACCCTCACGGTGGAGGAGAAGGTCGTTCTGGAGTTGGCTTAAAACACCCCAAGACCCCCTGGGGCAAGCCAGCCATGGGCAAGAAAACTCGTACTAAGAAAAAATATTCTACCAAATATATCGTTAGGGATAGACGCATCAAGTAAAATAGAGACTTCCAATCATTACTCATTACTTCTTACTCATTATTTTTTTAACTCAACATGAGCCGATCAACCAAAAAAGGACCCAACATTAACGAAAAACTAGTCAAAAAAGTCATGGCTCAAAAAGCCGGTGGTGCTAAATCGCCCATCAAGACTTGGGCTCGTGACAGTCAGATCTCACCAGATTTTGTCGGTCACACTTTCTTAGTTCACAACGGCAAAATCTTCAAAGAAGTATTTATTAGCGAAGCCATGGTCGGCCATCGCCTCGGAGAATTTTCTCCTACTCGCACCTTCCACGGACACGGTAAGATCGTCAAACGCATGCTTACCAAGACCTAAAAAACTGGATCATCATGAACATACAAGCGCATCAAAAATACATCAGAACTAGTCCTAGAAAAATCCGTGTTGTGGTCGACGGCATCCGCCATCTACCCCCCACAGAAGCTCTAAGACAACTCAAATTCATCAGAAAACGCGCAGCTACTGTCTTATATCAGGTCATTAACCAAGCTGTTTCCAATGCCACCAACAACCACAAACTTTCTTCTGACACCTTAAAATTTAAAACCATCGAGATCAACGAAGGCCCCACCTACAAACGTTGGCAACCAGTCAGTCGCGGTCGGGCCCACTCCATCTTTAAACGTACTAGTCACATCAAAGTTGTCCTTACAGCCAAAGACACACCAACTCAAGTCACTGCCCCCACAAAACCATCTACTCCCGTCAAACCCACTACACCAACTGATAAATCAAAAGCTAAAAAATCATAATTTTAAATCGATATATAATCAACAAATTTTAATTTTTAAAATTTGAATTTAATTCCGAAAGGAAGCTATGGGTCAAAAAGTTAATCCTACCGGCTTTAGAATCGGTCCAGTCTACACCTGGAAATCACGCTGGTATGCCGATTCCAAAACCTACCAACACAACATGCTTGAAGACTTAAAGGTCCGAGAATTTTTAATGGACAAATTAAGATCTGCAGGAGTTACCAAAGTCGAGATTGACCGCTCTGTCAAAAAGATCAAGATCCGCATTTTTGTCAGTCGCCCCGGCGTGGTCATTGGTCGCGGCGGTAGCAACATTGATCAGCTCAAAACCTCTGTTGTCAAACTCCTCAAAATTAACCCCAAAGATCCCCAATCTCCCAAACTTGAGTTTGATGACATCATCGAAGTCAAAAAACCTGACCTTTCAGCCGTCCTGATCATCGATCGTCTCAAGGACCAGCTCATCAAGCGCTATCCCCATCGTCGGGCCATCAGTCAAGCCATGGAAAAAGCCATGAATTCTGGTGCTGCCGGTATCAAAATCAAGTTGTCAGGCAGAATTAACGGCGCCGAAATTAGCCGCAGTGAAAAATACGTTCAGGGTTCAGTGCCTACCCAAACCATCCGTTCTGACATCGACTACGCTCAATCTCCGGCCCTCACTAAATCAGGTTACGTTGGTATCAAAGTCTGGGTCTACAAAGGTGAAGCCACTCTCAATAGTAATCAATCAGCTGGTGCCTAAAAAAAGGATCTATGTTACAACCTAAAAGAAGAAAATACCGGAAAGAGTTTAGAGGTACCAGAGCTGGCAAGGCTCTCCGCGGCCACACTGTTGCCTTTGGTGATTTCGGTCTTAAAGCTACTAGTTGTGGTTGGGTCAACAGTCGCCAAATCGAAGCCGCTCGTAAAAAGATCTCTGCCACCACCAAAAGAACTGGTAAAATGTGGATCCGTATTTTTCCTGACAAGCCTATCACCAAAAAAGGGGCTGGAGTCAAAATGGGTTCAGGCAAAGGTGACATCGACTCATATGTAGCTGTTATCAAACCCGGTCGCATTCTCTTTGAAATTGGCGGCGTCGATGAAAACACCGCCTCCGAAGCATTAAGAAAAGCAGGTCACAAAGTTTCAGTTAGGACCATTATTGTTGCCAAAAACTAATATGAAAAAAGACGCGAAACAAAAACTTCATCAAGCCACCATTCCAGAGCTGGAAACCCAGTTGCTTGATTTATCCAAACAGCTTTCTCAACGCATCCAGGAAGTTAAATTAAACCGTAGCAAAAATAATCAACTAGTCAGGCATCTAAGACACCAAATTGTCATTATCAAAACCATTATTCGCGCTAAACAGTTACAAACAACAGTATAAAGAGGCTTTATGAAGACTTTAATCGGCACCGTTGTCTCTACCAAAATGACTGGCACTGCCGCCATTATGGTGGAAACTAGATGGCAACACCCTACCTATAAAAAGACAGTTAAACGTACCAAGAAGTATTTGGCAGGCAACTCTACCGGTGCCGCCGAAGGTGACAAAGTCGAAATTATCGAGACCAGGCCCACCAGTAAGTTCAAACGCTGGGATGTCACCAAAGTCCTTACCAAAGCTACCAAATAAATACACCTATTTCCCAATCATCATCAATCATTACTCATTAATTACCACCCATGATCCAGCTCAGGACAGTCCTCAAAGTCGCAGATAATTCCGGTGCCAAACTCATTAGAGTTATCCACGTTCACGGTGGTTCCCGGCGTAAATTTGGTTATGTGGCAGACTACGTCACCGCATCAGTTATTGCCTCCGACCCTCAAGGTCAACTCAAAAAAGGGCAGATGGTCAAGGCTGTGGTAGTCAGGACTCACAAAGAAATCACCCGCGCCGATGGCTCTGCTATCCGCTTTGACGACAACGCTGCAGTAGTCATCGAAAATGCCAAAACCAAAGCTCCTATCGCTACTCGTGTCTTTGGTCCTATTGCCCGTGAGGTAAAAGAGGCCGGGTATGCTAAAATCGCCTCTCTCGCCCCAGAAGTTTTATAACCTAGAATCATCCAACATTATTCATCCCTCATTCACTCTATGAAATTTAAAATCGGCGATACCATTCAAGTTACTCTTGGCAAAGACACCGGCAAGACCGGGGCCATCACCAAGGTGATACCAGCCAAAGCAGCGATTGTGGTCAAGGGCATTAACCAATACAAGCGCCACCTAAAACCTCAAGAAGGTTTTGAGGGCGGCATTGTTACTCGAGAGCGACCTATCAACGTCGCCAAAGTTGCCATTATCTGCCCCACTTGCCACAAACTTACTCGGGCAGGCTATCAGCTTGAAACTCAAGGCAACAAGATCAGGATCTGTAAAAAATGCTCTAGTAACCTAGACCTCAAACCAGTCAAAGCAAAATCTAAAAAGAAATAAATTATTTTCCTATGAACCGTCTCCGAGAAAAATACTACCAACAAATTGTCCCTGACCTCAAAAAGCAATTTAAGCTAACTAACGATTTGGCTGTCCCCAAGCTCACTAAAATCGTTATCAACGTCGGTGTCACCGACGACCAGCATCGAGATCAGTCCATCAAAAATGTCAGTGATCAGATCGGCTCTATCACTGGTCAACGGCCTTCAATCAGGCTGGCCAGAAAATCCATTGCCGGTTTTAAACTTAGGGCTGGAGATGCTGTCGGTGTCGCGGTTACTCTTCGGGGTGAAAGAATGTACGCCTTTTTGGATAAGGTCAACACCATTGTTTTGCCTCGGGTCAAAGATTTCCAAGGGCTTTCACTCAAAGCCTTTGATGGACAGGGTAACTACAACATGGGCCTAACTGAACAGATCATTTTTCCAGAGATAAACTATGATAAAATCGACACCGTTCGCGGTTTACAGATCACCTTGGTAACCAATACCGGTTCCGACCAACAATCCAGGACGTTGCTCACGTTCCTGGGGGTTCCTTTTGAAAAAGAAGCTACTACCAATTAGTTTTCAAATTTAAACTTTAATCCTTGAATTTACTCAAATGGCTAAAACATCGCTCATCGTCAAATCACAAAGAAAACCAAAATTCTCCTCTCGGAGTTACCACCGTTGCAAACGTTGCGGCCGGTCCCGAGCCTACATTCGCTACTTTGGGCTCTGCAGGCTTTGTTTTAGAGAGTTAGCTCTCAAAGGTGAACTCCCCGGCGTTACCAAAGCCAGCTGGTAAAACATTACTCATTATTTCTTAATCATTACTCATTCAAAGTGACCGATCCTATTGCCGACATGTTAACCAGAATTAGAAATGGCTACCTCGCAGGCCACCAACAAGTGTTGGTCCCTCACAGTAACCTCAAGCTAAAATTAGCCGAAAAGCTTCAGCAACTAGGTTATCTTAATGCTGTTGAGCTGTCGTCAGAAAAGTTAGCCCAACAGATCACTTTAACTTTAAAGTACCAAGATAAATTACCAGTCATCAGTAGCATTAAACGTATTAGCAAACCAGGTCGCCGCGTATACACTAAAAGTCACGGCATCAAACCAGTTCTTTCTGGTTTCGGTGCCACTATTATTACCACTAGCCAAGGTATCTTCACCGACAAAGAAGCCAAGCAAAAAGGCCTTGGTGGAGAAATTATTTGCCAAGTTTGGTAAATCATTATGTCCAGAATTGGTCGTCAACCCATCACCATCCCCGAAGCTGTCAAGCTCGACATCACCGCCGATACCATTAAGGTTACCGGTGCCAAAGGCGAGCTCTCCTTACCCCTGCATCGCCAAGTCAAACTCTCCCTCGAAGGTCAGCAGCTTATCGTCACCAGGATCAACGAGACCAAAGCCTCCAAAAGTCTGCATGGTACTTACCAACGTCTCATCACTAACATGGTCACAGGGGTTACTACCGGCTTTACCAAAAACTTAGAGCTCGTTGGTACGGGTTACCGGGTTGCCAAAGCCGGCAACAAGATCACCTTGTCGCTCGGGCTCTCTCACGCCATCGACTTTGAACCTCCTGCTGGCACTACTATTAATATCGAAGGTAATAATAAAATCGAAATTTCCGGAATTGACAAGCAAGTCGTTGGCCAAGTTGCCGCCAACATCAGAGCATTCAAACCTCCAGAGCCCTACAAAGGTAAAGGTATCCGCTACACCGACGAAGTCATTAGAAGAAAAGCAGGTAAGGCCGCTAAAGCCGCCGCCGCCTAAACTCTTAATCCTATGAAACACCAAATTCACTCCCGAGCTACCAACCGTCGCCTTCGCGTCCGTCACCACCTAAAGGCCAATCTCACCAGGCCCAGGCTCTCAGTCTTTAGGTCATCTATCCATATCTATGCTCAGATCATCGAAGACACATCTGGCAAAACCATTGTCGCAGCCTCGGACACAGAACTTTCCTCTACCTCCAAAACTCCTCTTACCAAGACCCAAAAAGCAACCGAGGTAGGTAAGGCCATTGCCCAAAAAGCCCAAAAAGCCAAGATTACCACCATCGCTTTTGACCGAGGCGCTTATAAATACCACGGCCGGGTCAAGGCCCTAGCCGAAGCCGCCAGGGCCGGCGGATTAGAATTTTAATAAACCATAAACACTATGCAACCCAATCAGTCATCTCGTTTTTCCAATCGCAATGAGCCCAAAGAATTTGAAGAAAAAGTCATTCAAGTTAACCGTGTCTCCAAAAAAACCAAAGGCGGCAACCGCATCAACTTTTCTGTCCTCATGGTCGTTGGCGACAAAAAAGGCCGTGTTGGTGTTGGTTTGGGCAAAAGTCCCAATGTTACCTCGTCCATCGAAAAAGGCATTAGAAAAGCCAAAAAACGTCTTATCGAAGTCCCCATCAAAAATGGCACAATTCCTTTTCCAGTCACCATCAAAAAAGGTGCCGCTAGACTTATCCTCAAGCCCGCACCAGAAGGCACTGGCGTTATTGCCGGAGGTGCTGTTCGGGCCGTAGTTGAGGCAGCCGGCATCAGCAATATTGTTTCCAAAACTTTGGGCGGTAGCAACCAGGCCAGTAATGTCTATGCCACCTTCGCGGCTCTCACTCAACTCAAACAAATTGCCCAGATCAAAGGCATCAAGCTCACCAAAGTTACCGAGGTGAACAAACCCCGACCAGTCACCACCGCACCCCGCGCCTATACCAGCTCTCGTTAATTTACCAACCCATATTAGTTTTAATTAATATTTCTATGAAGCTCCACCAACTCCCTGCTACTACCACCAAAACTAAACCCCGCCGCGGTCGCGGTTATGGTTCAGGTCATGGTGGCCATACCACAGGTTCCGGTCAAAAAGGCCAAAAAACCCGCTCCTCAATCCATAAAGTTTTTGAAGGTGGTCAATTACCTCTCACCAAAAGAATTCCCTGGCTTCGCGGCAAGCATCGTTTTCAGTCTCTCGCCAACCAGACTATTGCTATTAACCTTGATCAACTAAACTTACTGCCAGACAAGTCTACAGTTACCAAAGATCTCTTGGTCAAACACCACTGGATCACCGCCAAAGAAGCAGCCACTAACCCAATAAAAATCCTCGGCCGAGGCAAATTGGAGAAATCGCTCACTATCTCCGGTCTCTCCACTTCCGCCGCCGCCGCCAAACTAATTCAAAAAGCCGGAGGCTCGGTCACTTCTCTTCCTCTCACTGACCAAACCTAAGGGCCCAAATTATGTTTAAAGCCCTCAAAGAACTCATCAATATCAAAGACTTGAGGCGGAAGTTCTTAATTACCCTGGCCATTTTTGCGGTTTATAGGTTTGTAGCCCATGTTCCCGTTCCTGGTGTCGATGTGGCCAAGCTCCAAGGTTTTTTCCGTCAAAACCAACTCCTCGGACTGTTAGATGTTTTTTCTGGTGGCACCTTAGCCAACTTCTCCATTATGGCCTTAGGCCTGGGGCCTTACATTAATGCTTCTATCATCCTCCAGTTACTTACCGTCGTTTTCCCCACTCTCGAAGAATTAAGTAAGGAAGGTGAATCAGGTCAGGAGCAGATTAACCAGTACACTCGCCTCATCACCGTCCCTCTGGCCGTAGTCCAAAGCATTGGTGTTATCGCTATCCTCAAAAGCTCAAGCATCATTACTACCACCGACCCGGTTCAGCTCATCACCATTATCCTTACCATGATTGCCGGTACCGTTTTCCTCATGTGGCTCGGAGAACTCCTCAGTGAGTATGGTGTTGGCAACGGCATCTCCATGATCATCTTTGCTGGTATCGTTTCCCGACTCCCGGTCACCTTTCTCCAGACTGCAGTTACCGCCAGTTCCACCCAATTTACTTCCTACATCGTCTACGCTGCCTTGGGATTTTTTGTCGTCGCTGCCGTGGTTGCCGTCAACGAAGCCTTCAGAAAAGTCCCTGTTCAATACGCCAAACGCGTTCGTGGCTCTCGTCTTTATGGAGGCCAAACTACCTTCTTGCCCTTAAAGCTCAATAACGCCGGCATGATCCCCATCATCTTTGCCGTCTCCCTGACCTTAATTCCCTCACTCCTCGGTCGGTTCCTCACCACTCTCTCCAACCCAGCCATGTCTTCTTTGGGCTCAACCATCAGTAACTTGGCCCAGCCTCGTAGCTTTCTCTACAACCTCGTCTACTTCCTCCTAGTCATTGCCTTTACCTATTTCTACACCGCCATCGTTTTTGACCCCGAAAAGATCGCTGATCAAATCAAGAAAAATGGTGGTTTTATCCCTGGCATCAGACCTGGCAAACCTACTGCTACTTACTTAAGTTTTATCTTAACCCGGATTACTCTAGCAGGAGCCTTGTTCTTAGGTCTGATTGCCATCCTCCCGGCTATTGTCCAAGCCTTCTTGTCAGATGTCTCCACCTTAACTCTTGGTGGTGCTGGTATTCTCATCGTCGTCTCCGTTGTTTTGGAAACTACCAAGCAGCTAGAAAGTCAGTTGGTCATGAGAAGTTACGACAGCTTCCTCACCTAATCACTCCTCATTCCTCATTCATCATTAAAATTCATTACTTCTTACTCATTATTTCCTGCTATGAAACTTATCATCATCGGTATCCAAGGCGCCGGTAAATCGACTCAAGGCAACCTCTTGTCAGAAAAGCTCAAAGTTCCTTATCTTTCCAGTGGCCACATTTTTCGCCAAATGGCCAAAGAGAAAACACCAGCAGGCCGTTACATCAAAGAAGTTGTCAACTCTGGTGCCCTTATTCCGGACGATAAAACTCTGGAAATCATCGAAGACTACTTAGGTCGCTCTGAATACCAAACAGGTTATATCCTCGATGGCTTTCCTCGAACCGTTGCTCAGGCCAAAAAATTTACCAACGGCATCGACAAAGTTGTCTATCTCAAGGTTTCTGACAAAGAAGCTCTCTGGAGATTAAGTGGCCGTTTTGAAGAAGGTATCCGTGAGGACAATACTCTCCAAGCCCTCAGGAAGAGAATTGAGTTATTCCATGAAAAAACCGAACCTGTGATTTCTTACTTCCGTCGCCGCGGTATCCTGGTAGAAATTGATGGCGAAAGGTCCATCAACGCCATTTTTAAAGACATTATTAGTCACATCAACAAGAGTCGCTAGTGAATCAAGTCAAAGCTCAAATTGAGGGTGGTCAGCTCCTGGGTGCAGTTAAAGCTCAACTGGTCACCATGGCCAAGCCTGGTGTCAGTTTTGCAGATATCGACACCAAGGCTACTGCTCTACTGATGGAAACTGGTGGCCAACCTTCATTTTCCATGGTTCCCGGCTACCATTGGTCTACCTGTATCAACATCAATGATGGCATAGTTCACGGTATCCCTCACCCAGATCTTCACATCAAGTCTGGTGATCTAGTCACTATCGACGTCGGTCTCTATCACCGTGGCTTCCACACCGACACTTCTACCTCGCTTATAGTTGGCAAACCTCACGGTGAAGCTGCCCATTTTCTCGAGGTAGGTCGTCAAACTTTAGTCAAAGCTATTGCCGTAGCCATACCCGGTAACAAAGTTTGGGACATCAGCCACGTTATCCAAACCGAAATTGAAGCCGCTGGATATAACGTCGTCAGGGACTTAACTGGCCATGGTGTCGGCAAACAATTACACATGGATCCGGCCATTACGTGTTATACTACTGGCTCGCGGGATAGCTCACCGACTCTGTCACAAGGACAGGCCATTGCTATCGAGGTCATGTATACCATGGGTGACTATCACCTGGTCAAATCTCCAGACGATTGGACCCTATCAACCCGAGACCATAGCCTCAGTGCCGTCTTCGAAGAGACTATTATTGTCTCTTCCCCTCATCCCCAAGTGGTTACACTTGCGCCTTGAGAAAATAATATTTTTCTGATAAAATCGCTCGAGTAAATTAAATTATCAACAGGTAGCATCAACACTTAAACCTAAGTTGTGAAAACACAAGATACAATCGTCGCTGAAGGGGTCATTACTGAGTCTCTGCCCAACACTACTTTCAGGGTTCAGCTGACAGGGGAAGCACCCGACAACCTTAAAAACCAGACTATCCTCTGCACTTTGTCAGGAAAAATGAGGCTCTATCGCATCAAAGTTATGCCAGGTGACTTGGTCAAATGCGAGCTGTCACCCTACGATACCACCAAAGGCAGAATCGTTTTCAGAACTAAATAGGCATTACCTTCCCGATAATCAACATCGGAGTTGCTCCGATGCTGTTATTATCGCCCATACTATGAAAGTTAAAAGCAGTATCAAACCACGCTGTAAAAATTGTAAGCTCATCAAAAGAAATGGTTACTTGCGGGTCATCTGTACTAACCCCCGCCATAAACAACGCCAAGGATAATAATTTACTAATTACTCAAATTTACAATTCGGATCAATTCGAAATCAATTAGAATCATTCGAAAATATCTATACCATGCCTCGTCTCGCCGGAATCGACATACCAGATAACAAAAGAACCGATATCGCCCTTACCTACATCTATGGCATTGGCAGAAGCAATATCGCTGCCATCCTCAAAGAAGCCGGTGTCGACGGCGCAGTCCGTGCCAAGAACTTAACTGGTCAAGATATTGCCAAGCTCCAACGTGTCATCGAAAAAATTAACACCGAAGGTAACCTAAGAAAACAAATTCGTGAGAATATCGAACGCCTCAAACGCATTGGTTCTTACCGTGGCTTCCGTCATATTGCCAACTTACCCTCTAGAGGTCAGCGTACCCGGGTTAACGCCCGTACCCGAAGAGGCCGCAGAATGACTGTCGGTGCTGTTACCAAAGAAGAAAAATAAATTAATCCATTTTAGAATTTTATGCCTAACGAAAAACCAGTTGTCAAAAAGAAGATCACCAGACTAGTCGAGAAAGGCCGCATGTACGTCACCGCCACTTTCAATAACACCCTAGTCACCATTACTGACCAGACCGGCAACGCTATCAACTGGGGGAGCACTGGTTCCTCTGGTTTCTCCGGTTCCAAAAAATCCACTCCTTACGCTGCTACCGTCACCATCGAAAAAGTCATTGCCGACGCCAAAGCCCAAGGCCTCAAACAAATCGAGGTCTTTATCAAGGGCCCCGGGCCAGGTCGTGATGCGGCTCTTCGGGTCCTCCGTGGCTCCGGTCTCAAAATTGATCTTATCGCCGACGTTACCCCCATTCCCCACAACGGCACACGTCCCCGCAAAAAGAAACATAATAGATAACATTTACTAATTATTCTAATTTTTTATTCGAATTACTTCGAAACCAATTAGAATCATTCGAAAATCAAATTACTATGGCTCGTCAGCTTCAACCCAAAGTCAAATTAATGCGCAAAATTGGTGCGGACCTAGGTCTCAAAAGTAATCCTGCCAAAGTTGCCAAAAGGATTGCCGTCCTTCCCGGTTTTCATGGCCGCAAAGGTCGCCGCAAAGTTTCTGACTACGGTACTCAACTTCAGGAAAAACAAAAAGTCAAAATCATCTACGGGGTCTTGGAAAAACAATTCCGCCGTTATTTTGCCCTTGCTACCAAAAACCCCAAAGCTACCGGTGCTGTCCTGCTTTCTCTCCTGGAGAGAAGACTCGATAACACTCTCTACAGAGGTGGTATCGCTCCCACCAGAGCTGCTGCTCGCCAATTAATTAACCACGGCAATGTCCAAGTTAACGGCAAAAAACTCTCTATTCCTTCATATAGCGTTAATGTTGACGACACCATCAATCTCTCTACCAAGGCCGTCAAGATTCCCTACATCGCTGAGCTTTTGAAACAGAAAAAGACTGGAGTTCCGGAGTGGCTCGAAATCAAAGGCGCCGTCGCCAAAATTTCTCGTCTACCCGAAAGGGACGATATCCATGAAGATATCAGGGAACAGCTCATTGTCGAGTATTATTCCAGATAGCATCAATTTATCAATCAAATTAACACCAACATTAAGTTAAAAGGAGTTTTATGTTAGATCCTATCTTTACAGTCACCTCCCAAGATGTCAGCGCTGACTACGCTCGTTTAGTTATCGAGCCTCTCAAGCAAGGCTATGGCCACACTTTGGGTAATGCCCTCCGCCGCGTCCTCTTAAGTTCCCTCCCTGGTGCCGCCATCACCGGCATCAAGGTTAAAGGTGTCAGGCACCAATTTTCTACCCTCGAAGGCATGGACGAAGACATGGTCCAATTGATCCTCAACTTAAAAACTCTCCGTATTCACCTCGACGGCAAAGACAAAGAGACTCTTACTCTCGAAGTTGGCAAAGCCGGTGAAGTTAAGGCCAGTGATATCACTTTGCCAGTTGGCGTGACTATTGCCAACCCCGAGGTTCACCTCTGCAATTTGGCTGACAAAAACAGCAAGCTCGACATGGAAATCTATGTCGAAACCGGCTGGGGTTACTCTCATGCAGATGAGAGAAAAAGTAGTACCGTCGGCTTAATTCCCGTCGATGCTCTTTTCTCACCCATCAAACGTGTCAATCACGTCATCGAGAACACTCGTGTCGGCCGTCGTACCGACTATGACAAGCTTATTATGGAAGTTTGGACCGATGGTACCATCTCACCCGAAGATGCCCTCAAAACAGCTGCTGGTATCTTGGTTGAGCACTTCAACCAGATCACCAATCCTGTCGAAGTACCCACCGAGGAGGCAGCCGCCCCCGAGTCAGCACACTCTAGTGAAACTCTCAAACTCACCGTTGAGGAGCTGGACCTACCCACCAGAATCGCCAACGCCCTCCGAAAAGGTGGCTATAAGACCGTCGGTGATTTGGTCGAAGCCGTCGAAGACGATATCGCCAAAGTTAAAAACCTAGGTGGCCGTTCCGTTTCTCTCGTCTCCGATGCGTTAGAGAAAAAAGGCGTTAATCTTAAGCAAAACTAATTCATTCTATGAGACACCAAGTTTCCGGTAAAAAACTTAACAGGAACTCAAAGCAGAGAAAAGCCTTATACAAAGGTTTACTTGCTGCACTGATCACCGAAGGTCAAATTGTTACCACCAGTGCCAAGGCCAAAGTTACCTCCCGCTTAATTGACAAGCTCATTACCAGGGCCAAAAAAGGTGACCTCAACTCTCGCCGGATCATCGCCGCCTTTTTTAATCAGAAAATCGTTACCAACAAACTGGTTGACGAACTAGCTCCCGCTCTTACCGCCCGCACCAGTGGTTACACCAAGATCACTCGTCTAGGCAACCGCACCGGTGACGATACTATGGAAGTCAGAATTGAGTTTGTCGACAGGGTAGCAGTCAAAGCCGCTCCAGTCAAAAAATCTGCCGACCAGGACAAAGACAAATCAGCAGTTAAAGAAACCAAATCTAAATCTATTTCACCCATCCAACGAGCTGCTCAAAAACTTACTTCCAGGTCATCTG
>Ga0210057_1002218_pt1 | contig 28059 bp, 27 predicted proteins | sample CryGeyCG2114_010_2_FD_183968 | JGI IMG/M metagenome (GOLD analysis project Ga0210057, IMG submission 183968) | Groundwater microbial communities from aquifer - Crystal Geyser CG10_big_fil_rev_8/21/14_0.10 (SPAdes) (version 2) | ecosystem: Environmental > Aquatic > Deep subsurface > Groundwater ...
TGCCCACAAAGCGTAATGACCTTCTTTGATGGCAGGCAGACTTGATAGATCTGCTTCTAAGGCTTCATTCGGTTCGTAATCTTGTGGAACGATATCGCCTATAGGATCAATAACTTTATTCCCCCCCCCTTTGACCGACTGAAAGGCCATAATTGAGACAACCACTAAGACCGCTACCACTACCGTTACGATGACTGTCCAGATGGTTCGTTGCTGCTCCATTAGTTAAAATTAGTTCTACTACTATATTATCACTAATAATTTTGTTGGGAAATAACAATTGTGTTTAGCTCAAGTAAAATCTTTCGTTCTAACTGATTTTCCAGCCTATTGACCAGCTCATCCCATTGCAAAAAAGTTGGCTCAGCTTTACTGAGTAAGCGCACCTCAATTTTGAGCAGATTCTCGTCAATAGATGAGGTATTTATCTTTTCAACCTCTACTTGATTACCTAACACTTCTTTCAGATTGTTTGTCACCACAATATTTTGCTCTTCCAACTTGGCCGTATGGTTAAGAGCCGCTCCCAAAGGAATTGTAACAACCAACAGCAAAACGAAAGACCAAAAAATATTCTTCCATAGAAGCTCTACGCTCTCCGCTCGGTGATAGGGGCGAAAACCAGCTACCAAAAGCAGAATGATACCCGCAAAGACAACAGCTAACAGATTAGTGAAAAAAAGGATAAAAGACTGAGACATTATCTCCCAATCTAGTTTGGCCAGACCGATGCCCACCACCGCCAAAGGTGGAACCAAGGCGGTGGCCACCATGACGCCCGCGGCTAAAGAGCCGACAGATGGCCAAATTAAGTCAATGGCGCCAATCAAGCCGGCCGCCAAAGCAATGATTAAGAAAAGAAAATCGGGTTGTGTTCTGGCTATAATGGCCTCCGAAACCCCATTGTAAGGAATGATGGCAGTGACAAAAAAAGATAATAAAACACCCAAAAAGAAAGTGACTATTAGGGTAGATAAAGCGCGATGGAAAAGTCTAATACTACCCCTGACAGAAGATAAAGATAAGGCCTGCAAAACAGGGAGTAAGGGAGCAACGAGCATACCCCCAATGACGACAGATTCACTATTAATTAATAATCCTAAAGTTATAACAATGACAGACAAAGCAACTAAGACATAATATTGGGCTGTCGGATTAGATTGCAGAGTGATGTTTTTGGTTATTACTTTACGTCTCTGCTTGTCTATTTTTTTGAAAGTGTCAAAAAACTCTTCCAAAAGCTCTGTCGTCTGCTGTTTCTTATCTGAAAAGTGACTCATTATTTAATTATAAACCCTTTCGCCAAATGACGTCGGTTAATTTGGCCTGAGAGTTAGAATATCTGGCCAAGGTGAATAAATAATCTGACAAGCGGTTTAAATAGCGACGGATTTCATGAGCTAAATCGGTTATTTCCGAATTTAACCCAACCAAACGGCGCTCTGCTTTTCGACAATCTGCTCGCGCCAAATGAGCTCTAGCCGCCAGCTCACAACCACCGGGCAGAATAAAATCTTTCAAAGGTGGTAGCTTGGCTGTTAATAAGTCAATGCGTTTTTCTAAATTGACTGTGTCTTTTTCTGTAAAGCCCTCACGCATAGATTGTAAGATTTTAGGATTAGCCTGCGCCACCACCGCCCCAAAAAAGAAGCAGTTATTCTGCGCCCGCTCTAAAAGTTGCCTATCTGCCGAACTAATATTCTTCTCAGCTAACAGAAAACCCAATGACGAATTAAACTCGTCTAAAGAACCGATATCTTCAACTAGACAGTTATCTTTTTTGACCTTCTGACCGCTGGCCAGACTGGTAAATCCTTTATCTCCTTTTTTGGTATATATTTTCATTTTATTATTCTGACCAAATGTCTTCTAGTCGCCACTCTAAACTGCCTGTGTGGAAGCTCAGAGTATAAGCCGCCCTTTGGTTGCTGGTGGAAAAGTAATAAACCTTGCTTTGACCGCGACTGACATGGTGAACCATATTTACTTTTTGTAAACGGACATTACGCCCCTGATAACGAAAAGCCAGAGGCTTGACTAAGTTGCCGTTAAAAGAAACGAAGACTTCAATGGGAATTGACAAGTTGTTCACAAAAATATTATACCGAACAAAAGCCAAACACTCAAATATTTTAAAAACTAGCTTGAACCAGTTGCAAAACTCCCGCTTCGCAAAAACATTCTGGTTTCGTTACGAAAACAGTGAAGAGTGAGGAGGTGTATCAATAGATACATCGACAAGCTCTGAACTGTTCTTCGTAGAAAGCAGGATGTTTTGGCCAGAAAGGTAGTTTTGCAACTGGTTCACTACTCTTTTTTGCTCTCTGTGCCGAGTAATCCGTACAACCCCCACAAGACAAAAAAGATGGCCATTAAAGTGATAGCGGTCGTATCTTGCACAAATAAGGACACCAGACCGATAAGCAAAGCGATTAGAGACAAAATATTGTTCATTAGTTAATTCTAGTTCAAGTCTCTTTTTTTGGCAAAAAAAATATGCCTTGGCAACGTCCTACTCTTCCGGCCGGTCGCCCGGCAAGTACCATCGGCGCTGGTGGGCTTAACTTCCGTGTTCGGAATGAGAACGGGTGTACCCCCACCGCTAAAATCACCAAGACAATAGCTAATTTACCTCAAACAAAAGCATTTGTCAACAAAATTATTAATGTTATTTGGTTGGCCAAGTTTTTTTCATTAAAGCTTCGCTAAGAAAATACTCTTCTTGTAATAAAAAATCGTGTAGTTCAAAGTATTTCCTCTCTTTCAGCCAAGCCAAGTACTCTGAAATGTCAGTGTCTTTTTTCCATCTTTGATAAGAGTCAAGATGGCGGCAAGACTGCCAAGCCTGTTCATAATCGTATTTGGTCGGGTCGGCCCCAATTATTTTGAAAGATTCTTGCAGATAATTAATCATATTGGTTTTTTCAAAGAATCGCTCAAACTCAATAATTAAATTGGTATAAGGTTTAGCGTAAACATTATTCTGATAAATGGCTTTAATCTTAGAATGAATGTCAGCAATCCTTTTTTCTCTACCTTCAATGTGGGGTGACCAGCGTTGGTTGATCCAGCTGGAGACTTGGTCAAGGGGGCTTCTGACCATAAGAAAGTATTTGGCGCTTGGAAAGGCGCGGACATAAAGAGCGTTGTACCGAGTAAGTAGAGGCTGGGTAAAGCGAAGTAGGCCTGTTTTATCGCCGTAGAAGGGCTTGGTAGTACTGACCTGACGTAAGGCTTCCATCACCGTGCGGAATTTGGCTAAATTCCAACTGATGCGGTCGCCGTGATGAGAGATAAAGGATTGTTCTAAATTGGCGCCACTGTAAACGAATCTTTTGGCTCGCAGAATGGGCCAAATTGTGCCAATAAACTCAGACTCATTTGAACAATGCACGTCAGGATGTTGGCTAAGCAATTCAGCGAAAACGGTTGAGCCGGTGCGGGCGGTGAAACGGATGAAGAACCAGTGACCGGCATCGGGTATTGGTTCAGAGCTCACCGGTAAGTTGTAAAGCTGGTCGTAAGTGGGTGGGTCAAAATAAAAAGTTAAGCGGATACTCTCGTAATAATGTTGCACCTGTCGTTGCTCTTTTTTCACAGTCTCATAATACTAAAAAACGTTACAATAAACATTTTTTGACGTGGAAAAGAAAAAATTTGGCAATGAACAAGCGCGCCCTTACGGGCGCGCCTAAGTTAACAACCGACGTCTGTCCGGGCTAGACGGACAGCGCTTCCTGAATCATCTTCCCCCCAAAGTTCGTACGGGAACGGCAACGCGCAACCTTCAGCACCAACTCTGTGGGTACCTCGCTGATAGCGGGACCCGCGCCATTCTTGATGGACATGCCACCCCCCGTAATCACCACGGAGGCAGGGTCCACCAAGTACATCTTCAACCAGTCTTCGTACTTCTGATCGAGGCACGTCCGTAGTTCCGCCGGATCATCACCAGACAGTTCGAACTGCCCCGCGATGCCTTTGGGACCAGGACGACCATCCAGACAGGTACAGCTGACCTGCACCCCCAGACGGACGGTTTTGACCGACCCACCACCGATCGACTGTGTCTGTGCGACCGCATTCGACTCCGTCTTTCCAGACATGAGACCTCCTCTTAGTCCGATCATTACTTGACGGTACAATAAAATACGACGAAATTCAAGAGGTAAATTTTTTTATCAAACAAAAAGACCACCAAGTTAATGGGGGTCTTTTTCACTCAGAGATAGTGAGCTCACTAAATAATTAAAAGTGAGTGATGAGTAAGAAATGAAATGATCTATTAGTACACCACGGCTGAGTGTGTCACCACACTTACACCTAGTGCCTATCAACCTGGTAGTCTGCCAGGGATCTATGAAGTCTAATCTTGAGGCTAGCTTCGCGCTTATATGCTTTCAGCGCTTATCTGAGCCGTGCGTAGCTACCCAGCGATGCCATTGGGATGACAACTGGTACACCAGAGGCACGTTCCTCCCGGTCCTCTCGTACTAGGGAGAAGCCCTCTCAAACTTCCTCGGATACAGAAGATTAAGTCCAACCTGTCTCACGACGGTTTGAACCCAGCTCGCGTACCGCTTTAATTGGCGAACAGCCAAACCCTTGGGACTTGCTCCAGCCCCAGGATGCGATGAGCCGACATCGAGGTGCCAAACTGCGCCGTCTATGTGGGCTATTGGGCGCAATAAGCCTGTTATCCCCGGAGTAGCTTTTATCCGTTGAGCGACACCACTTTCACACGTAAGTGTCGGATCACTAAATCCTGCTTTCGCATCTGCTCGACTTGTAGGTCTTGCAGTCAAGCTTACTTATGCTTTTACACTTTATTGCCAAATTTCCATCTTGGCCAAGTAAACCTTTGAACGCCTCCGTTACATTTTGGGAGGCAACCGCCCCAGTTAAACTACCCATCAGACACTGTCTTCCCTTCTTAAACGGGAGTGAGTTGCACATCAACACTCAGGTGGTATCTCACTGGTGACTCCATCTGGCCAAAGCCAGAGTTTCAAAGTCTCCCACCTATTCTGCGCAAACATCGTTGTACAACAATGCCAAACTATAGTAAAGCTTCACGGGGTCTTTTCGTCTTTCTGCATCTAACCGGCATCTTTACCGGTAGTGGAATTTCACCGGATCCTTCGTTGAGACAGTATCCAGATCGTTACGCCATTCGTGCGGGTCGGAACTTACCCGACAAGGAATTTCGCTCTACGTGTTACTATTGATATTTCTACCAACGACACAACATTTCTGCTGTGTTCTGTATGTCGCCATACAGTTCGGACTATATCTTTTCTACTTCACTCAACTTGGTTGAGTTTGGCAGAACCTGACGTCTAGTCTCTGAGGATTTCCATCGTGATGATTTTCGGTTCATTCGAGCAGCAATTTTGGAAATTTCCTGTAATCCATCTTTATTAAGATGTTTTTTTCGTTCCATTAAGCGCAAAATCTCTACAAATTTATTAAAATCTTCTTTTTTTGCTGTTTTGAGCGGATGCTCCAGAAAAAAAGGAATGATTCTTTCTCTTAAATCTGATTGGGATCGTACACAAAAACGAAAAAGGTTTTCTTTGTGATTGTCTTGGCGCCTATTGATATAAATGTTTCCACACTGAAAGAATTTTTGAATTTCCTCCAAAGAAAATTTACTTTTGGCACCTTGAGTAACCACAAATTCAGGAAATATTTGCCACCCGGAACTTGTAGTAGAATTTTTATTGATGCTAACAGAGAAGGTTCCTTCTCCATCAACGAATCCTACAATCCACCACGAAAGCCTTTCCTGCTGATTGTCTGCACTAGACTGATTTTTACTTGACATAATTTAACTATGGTTAAATTATACCTTAGTACAGCTAGATACACCAGATATTCCAGCATATGGTCAGGTTTAACTATGGCAACAAATTCACCATAGGACAGTTATAGTTACTGCCGCCATTCACTAGGGCTTCAGTTCATGCCTTCAAAAAATGTTAGCAATTCCCTTAACCTTCTAGCATTGGGCAGGCGTCACCCCGTATACATCCTCTTACGAGTTAGCACGGAGCTGTGTTTTTGCTAAACAGTCGCCTGGATTCTTTCGCTGCGGCCTTGCTTGCGCAAGGCAGTCCTTATCCCGAAGTTACGGACGCTTTTTTGCCGAGTTCCTTAACGAAGGTTCTTCCGATCTCCTTGGTCTACTCGACCTATCCACCGGCGTCGGTTATCGGTACGGTCCGTTTTAGCCTTTAACCTGCACTTTTCTAGTCACCCGGTTCGCAGTAAGATATTCCCATTGGAACTTACTACCACCCAGATGCGTCATGCAGTTGCACTAAAACAGGGGACGGAATATTAACCGTCTGTCCATCGGCTACCCCTCTCGGGTTCACCTTAGGCCCGCCTAACCCTGGGTCGATTGTCGTTGCCCAGGAAACCTTGGATATTCGGAGGTCAGGGTTCTCACCTGACTGAAACGTTACTCATGCCACCATTCTCACTTCGTGCCGCTCCACAACCCCTCACAGGTATTGCTTCACCGCAACACGAACGCTCTTCTACCACTCGCTGAATTATAATAATTCAACAAGTTCGCAGCTTCGGCCAGTACCTTAGCCCCGTTGAATTTTCGGCGCATCATCTCTTGCGGTAAACCGCTAGACCAGTAAGCTTTTACGCACTTTTTAAAGGAATGGCTGCTTCTAAGCCAACCTCCTGGCTGTATTGGAGATAACACATCCTTTACCACTGAGATACTAGTTAGGGACCTTAGCTTGCGATCTGGGCTCTTTCCCTTTTGACCATGGAGCTTAGCCCCCACAGTCTGACTCGTCAGTTATGACTAACTTGAATTCGGAGTTTTATTGGTGTCGGATCCGAAGACCCAAAGCAACCATTAAGTGCTCTACCTCAAGCAGGAACACTGACGGCTATACCTAAATATATTTCGAAGAGAACCAGCTATTGCCGTGTTCGATAGGCATTTTACCTCTATCCACAACTCATCCAAAAGTATTGCAACACTTCCTGGTTCGGGCCTCCCCCTCCGTTTAAAGAGGGTTCACCCTGGTCATGGATAGCTCACACGGTTTCGGGTTTAGCGCAGACTACTTATATTTCGCCCTATTCGGACTCGGTTTCCCTTTGGCTACAGCAATATCGCCTTAACCAGCAATCTACGGCTAACTCGGTGGCGCATTCTACAAAAGGCACGCAGTCACAGGACAAACCTGCTCCTACTTGCTTGGAAGCATCAAGGTTTCAGGATACTATTTCACTCCCCTCATCGGGGTACTTTTCACCTTTCCCTCACGGTACTTGTTCACTATCGGTCAGACACTATATTTAGCCTTGGAACGTGATCGTCCCAGATTCCCACAAAGTTTCTCGTGCTTCGTGGTACTCAGGTATAAAAGTCATAGTGCTAAGTTACATTTCACATACGGGGCTATCACCCTCTATGGCGGTCCTATTCCAGGTTCCTTTTGTTATATAACTTAATTTTTTCACTACGAGATATCTCCACTTTTACCCTACAACCCCACATTTAATAAACATGGTTTGGGCTGTTCCGCGTTCGCTCGCCACTACTAACGGAATCTCATTGATTTATATTCCTCTGGTTACTAAGATGTTTCAATTCACCAGGTCTTCGTCTAGCGGGACTCGCACCCACTAGCATCTACATATAGTAGATAGGTTACCCCATTCGGAAACCCCCGGATTATAGCTTTGTTGCCAGCTCCCCGAGGCTTATCGTCGGCTCAAACGTCCTTCATCGGTCGTGTCTACCAAGGCATCCACCTTGTGCTCGTACGTCACTTCTTACTCTACCTCTTGCGAGGCTCACTATCTCTGAGGCTAAGCGAACTTAGCAATAATAATGATTTAATGACAATACATTTTTGTAAATATGAATACGCGTTTCTACGTTTCTTGTTTGATATCGGAAGAATAATTGTGATAATTTTCCACTAATTATTTTAATAAATTGTTAAAGTTCAAAGCCTGAGAAATAAAAAACGCCTGGCGCTTTGTTTACTCATTAGGCTTTACTCAACTTATATTATTGTAGAAAAAATGTCAACATTTAAAAAACTGGCTCGCAACAAGATTTTGTATTGTGGTAATATATATTTATGGATAAAGACTACGACTCAATTGTCAACTTTCTTTACGAGACGGGCATTTTGGCCAAAACCCCTCGCAGTGGCTTCCATTTTTTGGGCACGGGCGAGCAAACGGTGGCGGAGCACACCAACCGTGTAGTATTCATTGGCTACACCATGGCCACCCTGACTGAAGGGGTTGATGTCAGTAAAGTAATGAAGATGTGTTTGTTTCACGATCTGCCCGAAGGGCGCACGTCAGATCTTAATTATGTGCACCAACAATACGCCAGTGTGAACGATGAAAAAGCACTGGACGATTTGGCGCAAACTCTACCGTTCGGCCCAGAATTGAAAGCGCTCTATGTAGAGTACGAAGAACGCCAAACAATAGAAGCAAAAATTGCCAAAGATTCTGACCAATTGGAATGGATTATGTCTTTAAAAGAACAGGCAGACACAGGCAACGTGCGAGCAAACACTTGGCTACCATCAGCCGTTAAGCGCTTGAAAACACCCGTCGCTCAACAAATTACCACTAAAATTTTATTAACCAATTCGGACGACTGGTGGTTCGGAAATAAAAAAGATGAATGGTGGGTGTCACGAAATAAGAATCAACCCGCGTCACCGAGCGATCATTTGTAATTCGCAATTTTGCTATGCTAAGAAAACAGCAATAATTTTGACTAATGGAGAATAAAACAACCAAAACGAAAGTTCTTATTATCGGGTCAGGCCCTGCGGGTATGACCGCCGCCTTGTATAGCGCCCGCGCCGATTTGGCACCAGTCGTAATCGCGGGCGCGGAGCCCGGTGGACAATTAATGTGGACCACCTCTGTAGATAACTACCCCGGTTTTCCCGATGGCATACAAGGGCCAAAATTAATGCAAGACATGATTAAACAGGCCGAGAAATATGGCACCAAAATGGTTTACGATGAAGCGGTAACAGTCAACTTAGCGCAAAGACCTTTTCAAATAACGACCAAAAACGGCGAAAGTTTTTCTGCTGAATCCGTGATTTTGGCCACGGGTGCTTCTGCCCGCTGGTTAGAAGTGCCCGGTGAAGAGAAGCTGAAAGGCAAAGGTGTACATTCATGTGCCACCTGTGACGGTTTCTTCTATAAAGACAAGACGGTGGCGGTGGTCGGCGCAGGTGACTCCGCCATGGAAGAAGCAAATTTCTTAACCAAGTTCGCCACCAAAGTCATTATGCTCATTCGCAAAGGAGAAGATGAACCTTTGAGAGCCTCGGAAATAATGTTAAAACGAGCTCGCGCCAATCAAAAAATAGAATGGATGTACAATGTGGAAATAACTGAACTGGAAGGCGAAGAGAAGTTACAAAATGTTAAACTGAAAAACAACGCCACGAACACGGTCTCTGACTTGAAAGTTGACGGCGTTTTTGTGGCCATCGGTCATGATCCGAACACCAAATTTTTCCAAGATTTCGTCACGGTTGATGAAAAAGGATACGTTGAAGCGAAACGCCCTCCACAGACTAACATTGAGGGCGTCTTTGTGGCGGGAGATGTCAATGACTGGAAATATCGTCAAGCGGTTACCGCCGCCGGAGCCGGTTGTAAAGCGGCTATGGAAGCGCGTTGGTATCTGACTGAAAAAGAAGACACTCAACCGACTGACATTTAGGTTTATAATAGAATAAAGAAGTAAGAGTTAGTTATGTCACTTAGTAAATTAAAATATTTAATTGCTGGAGCCGCCGCCGGAGCCGCCGCCGTCTTTTTCTCAGACAAAAAGAACAGAGAGATGACCGCCAAGAAAGCCAAACAATTGAAAGAGAAAGCGGTCAAAGAAGTGGAGATTTTAAAGAAAAAGATCTCTAAATAAAAATATGCTCGGCTTCATCCTCCGTGGAGGTATTCGTGAGAATACACATGGAGTTTACACCGAGCATTTATATTTTAACAAAAAAGAACTCGCAAATGCGAGTTCAATGATTACGCCAGCGGATTTTCAAACTTTTGAAGCCGAATGGCAATTTGGCGTTGGGGGTAAAAACAATTACATGCAGATGATCGCGATCCGTCCACCCAGTCTTGCCTACTCGACCGATGAGCTGACCCTCCTTAACCTGGTCTCCGACCTTGAGGCCAAGTTTCTTGACCGAATTTTTCAGTAAATGACAGTATTGAGAAGTCTCCAAATTGGTATGACTGATGGTCAGATAATTCAGCTGATTACGAAATTGTGGACCGTCTCCAAAACTATGGGAGTCGTCGTGAATCTCTTCAATCACTCCCTCTCTCATAGCGATGACCGCCGTGCCGTCTGGCACCAAGAAATCAACGGCGTGTTTGAAACAAGCGATGTGCGAATCAGGGCTGGTCGCCGTCTTATAGTGGCCAACTTGACCAATTTGATCTGACGGAATACCCTGCAGTAATCTTTTCACCCGCAACTTGTACAAGAAAATACCACGAGCCGGCAGGGGCAAACGATAAGAAGCAATTGTGGAATCGTTATCCCAACAAGCATCGTCAGCTGATGCTTTCAATGTGTCCATATCCATTGCTCTAAATCTCCCTCTTTCAGACATGCCCGCATAGTAGCCATTAAGCTAACTGCTGTCAATAAAAACTCATTGCATATTTAGAAGCCGCAGAGTATACATGCCGTTTTGGTTCGCAAACTGATATCGCAACAGCTCTTTTTCTTGAAAAGACAGAGGCCTTCCGTCGCGGTCTGGCTGAAAAACAGTAATGCCCGTACCAAAAACATGCGGAGTAGTGGTAATAAAACGTAAATCTATTAAATTCTCTTGCGCTAAAGATGTCCACAGTGCCGGCCCACCCTCGCAAGAAACAACTTCTAACTGCGCAACCTGTCGCAAAAAAACTAACATGCCTTTTTGATCAAGGCCCGCGCGCCCGTCATCTACCACCACAATTTCTATTCGCTCGGTTAATATTTGAGCGTTGGACAAAGACCCAAATTCGGCTTGCAAGTTGCTGGCGCCATCGCGAGTAGTAAAAACAATAAAACGATGATTGGGGTAATTATTAAAGTATTGCTCATTCAATTTGGGCAAGACAGATTCGTTCGGCCCATCAGGGTTAAGAGAACCTTCTATTTTGCCCGAACGAGTGGTGATACCTACCACCATGGGGGCAAGCCCGTGCAGTTGCGCCCACCACTTGGTGAACTGCGGTTTCAAGTCAGTATTTTTCCCCCAAGTCTGCCACCCCCAACCGGCCAGCACTTTCTTGGCAAAATTGGCGGAGGTCAGAATAAAACCGCCCGTCACCAGTCGCAGGGTATGATAAAAAAATTTGTCTGTGTCGGAATCAACCCACTCTCCACCGATATGTTGGAGTTGAGCAACAAAGCCGTCTTTTGTCTGAGCGTTAATCATTATGACAGCCGAACGACCATCGAGGTATTGCTCCGCTGGAATTAACAGATCTGTACTAAGCCAGTCCTGAAGCTGTTTTGGTATTTTAAGTGGTTGCCAACTATCTCCCGGCTGATAAGCGGATAAGCGCGACATTAATTCTGGTGGTGGTGGAAAATTACTCATAGATTATTTACCAACCACCTGCTCCGCCCCCACCACCACCCCCTCCAGAAAACCCGCCAGAAGAAGTGCCCCCGCTACCTGCTGAAGCGACATTACTAGAAACGGTAGAGCTCATTGAGCCTAAAGACTTAGTAAAACTATTGATGTTAAAATCTGACCGGCCAACATACCATACGGGAGCGTAACCACTGACCTGTTCCGGGTACATTTTTTGCATCGCCTTACGCCACTGTGAAACCAAACCGAAACAAATGGCATAGGGTAAGTATTTCTCAAAAATATTTTCTTGCTCAAAATATTTCTGCCGATACCTCTCCGCCGTCTTCATATACAGCTGAAACCCTTTGACCTCATGAAACAAGAATGAGCCCTGCTCTGTACGGCGGGGCATAATAGCTCCAAAAACTAGCAGGATAAAACCCGTCAACATAGCCGACAAAGCGAAACTGAACAGCCAAGGCATCAACTGAAAAGAGAGGAAGATGACAACAGACCCGGCGGTTAAGAAGATAGCTTGATATTTTTTACCCTCGGCGTCTAATAATCCTTCTTTCTGTAGGGTGTCAAAGGCTGTTTTAGCCACCCGATTGGCACTTTTGACGTAAGATTGCATGGATTTAGACAGATCATTCTCTAGACCCATAATTTGGTTGCCGTCGTTGTCTTTCAGTTTAGAATCAGACAGAATAACGCTAATAAATTCTCTTTCAAACGGTCGCAGAAGATTCATTTTACTTTTGGCTTTGGTGTTAAATTTTATTAGCCAATCTTTCTTCCCCAACACCGCCTTTTTCTCTTCCAAACTAATAAACCCTCTGACCGCTAAATCTATGATGGTGGCAGTTAGGTAGGCGTTATCTACAGAAGGCACACCCCGTCGCAGCACACCCATCTCTAATGGGCGTAAATTTTTTGGCGGGGCAAAGGCGGGCGCAATGGATCCGTTGATATCTGGGTCATCACCATATTTTTTCCAAATTTTGTACAAATATGAAGCCACTATTAAGGGCACCAGAATGGCGAACAGTATTTGTATGGCATTCTTGTTCTTCTCCCAAAATGACGGTTCGTAATAAGTGAAATGGCCCGCATCAAAAGTGGCGAAAAGAGTAATGCCTTGCTGTGGCGAAAGGGTGTCGGTGTTAGAAATTAACAAACTGTTTTCGTTCCAAACGGCCGTCGCTAGCGGGTTTAATTTAGAAGGATTAGCTTCGCTAGAAGCGTAACCGCTGTATAGATTATAACTAACTGTATCTGAATTTAATCCTTCAGGAAAAATGACTTCCACACTAGCGTTGTTAACGGGATAGTCAGATACAAAGTTTTGCACATTCCAGTTGAAGACATCTTGCTTTAATTCGGTTGAATAGAAAATAGCATTTTGTACTCTGTATTTAATAATGTACGTTGTCGGACCAGTCAAAAAGATATCGGCGTCACCTATTTTGTAGCTGATTGTTTGATCAGACTTATTAATCGTCGTTTCGTAGTTAAAACTATGACCCGATTCATCGGTGATAGAGATTAGCTCCACTTTGGTTTGCTGGTAATTATTGGTCGGTCGGGGCGCCACTATTGGCAAAACCCGATAAATGCCATGCATACCACTGAAACTTTCGCAGACTAAATCAATCTTCTCTGTTACATCAACTGAGCTGTCTTCGTTTAAGTTGAAGGTGGAGATAAAGTTATCAAAAACACATCCCTCACCCGCCGCCAAAGTGGTGGTAGGAAAGCTCAGCCATATAAAAAGGGCAACAAATAAGATTCTTTTCATTACCCTTTTATTTTACCTCAACTATTGCCAACTGACTAAAATAGAGGCCATTACGACCAGAGAGACCAGCTGGTAAAACGCATCAATGTAAAAAAGTTTAGTGGGTTGTTGAGCAAAGGTGTTTCTAGTCAGCATAACCGTGGCGACAAAACCGAGCCAGAGCCAGAAAGCCACAGTTGCCCCTTCGGCGATGCTAAAGGCGGCGGTGAAAGAGAGCACCTGCACGAGCACGTAAGCGGTAACCAAAGTGGAGATAGCCATTACTATCATGCCGTTCTTAGCTGACGGATTACTCATGTCAGACATATCTACCTTGCTAATCTCCGCCCAACTTTTACCAAAGACTCCTGAAGAATACCAGACCGAACCAACTACTATACTCGCCAAAGCAGCCACCAGCACTGCCCAATAATTGACTACGGCATCAAACATAATTTTTTCGTTTACTTTTAGATGTTTTTATTATATCAACCTATTATGTCACTCATATTAAAAAAGACCCCCTAAGGGGTCGGAAAAGTATGGTCAGGTATGGTCAGGTATGGTCGGGTCAGGCGTATCACCTCTGTCTTTGATATGTCCTACCAGTGCCTCAAACCATCGTCGGTTCTTAGCTATGGCAAGGTAAGCATCTTGTAATAATGTTTGGCAATCTTCAGCAAAAAGTTCCTGTGCATAATTCTCCCCCAAAAGCAATGAATCCACTGCTTGCCGAGCGAAATAAAAATTAACAAGATGGTCAATTACGTCGTCATGCACATCTGCTTCATCTTCAACATCTTCTGAGTCCTTCATGGAATCACCCTCTTGCTTCGCCCGCACAACCAATTTTTCATTGAAAGTAAATTGGCAGCTGGGGCATATTTTCAAGTGATTGCGAAAAATGATAGAAACGGTTGTTAACACCATGTCAGCTAAGCAGATTCTTAAACAGAGCTCCCTCTCTACCATTTTGTCAATCAATTCATTCAGCTCTTCATCAGGCACTGTCGCCTCCTCTTCAAACAGATCGCAATATACCAAGTCTGCACACCTTCGTCAAGCACTAGAACTATTTAGCCAAAGTAAGCTTAGGCCACTTTTTAAACCACTGTTTCTGCTTCATTCTTTGTTGAAAGACCGCGTCATCACCCTTAAACTTCGGGCTCTTGCGGACGACTAAATTGACCAAATCATCAATGCCGTACGGCGCCACTAAATAGAGCTGACCATTTTTCAAATACACACCGACAGCCGTCACTGTCTCCGGCCACTGAGAAATGGCATCTTCCGTAGATTCATACTGCTCATCACCATGCCAACGGGCGGCGTAAAACTGGTTCACCACCTCCCACGTCAACCCCGTCTCTTCGTTTAATTTTTGCGATAATTTTTGATCGGCCTCTTCATCGTTTCCCACAGGGTTAAAATAGACCAAATCAATATCGGCTGTATCTACTTCTTTTTTAGAAAAGCCGTGCAAGTGGTCCCACACTTTATTACGCACAAACCCCGCCCCAATTAACCAGTCTTTGAGCTTTAACTCTTCCGCCACGCGCAAAGCCCGCATCATGTATTCGTCTGACGAAATTATATTAAGGATTTCTTGTTCAGTCATGATTAAAGCGTATCATAATAAGTATAATTACTCTCAAAAACGCCAAAGAAGACAGATTATTTTACTTCGTCGCCAACGTGGTTGTTTGGCGTCCATCAGACGGGCGTTGCTTGGTTTTGGAACGCTCAAAAAACGAAGTGGCGCATCCGTCTAAGTTCGGTGTCATTGGAGGCAAGTTGGAATGGAAGGATTTACCCTCCGACCGGCCAGACCGAGTACAAAACGGCGTACTAGATTATTTAGACGCGGTAGAGAAATTGCTCACGCGAGAGGTTTTTGAAGAGGCGGACATTGAAATTGAAACGAACTTAACATATATCAATAGTGTGGCTTACATTCGCCCCGACGGTGTGCCCTCCATTTTGGTTAAATTCGCCGCCAAATTTAAGTCGGGCGAGGTCAAAATAGATGAGCACGATTTTGACTCTTTCGCTTGGGTCAACGCAGATGAGGTGAAGAAACTCCCTACCATTGCAGGCATTAATGAAGAAATAGCGAAAGCTTGCTCTATATTGACAAATTAGCTTTTATTTGTCACGGTTGAGCGGAAGGTGAAAGGAGCGAGTCATGGCTGTAGAGGTAGTTTTCTTCGGTCGACCCAAAGATAATTATAATTTGGAACCGTTCACCCAACGCGACGTTGAAGACATTTTGCCCGTTTTTGACGAGTCAAAAGGCGACGATCAATCTTTTGCCTGCAAGTTCGTGACTTTGCAAGACGAAAACGAAGACTTGGTGGTAGTGCTGATTGGACCCATTATGTACGGCTTTGTTGACGGAAAAGATGACAGTTATTTTCACAAAGAACTGCTGGAAGATTATATTAATGAAACGAGAAGCACGCACAAGATCAAGGGAGGTGGGTATGTCAAATACAACCCCAAGATTGTTGAAGGCCAACTGAAATGGGTTATTCTTTTTCACGACCGAAGCGGTGATTTCGGCGTATTTGACCCCCGACTATTGATAGCTCAAAATCGGGCTGTACTGTTGCAGTCTTTTCAACCCCATATTTTCTACCTCACTTGCGAATGGAAGGACACTCTGATTCCTCCCAAAAGTAAGCAAAAATAGTTTCATTCGGGCGCCTTCGGCGCCCTTTTTTGTTATTCTGACATGAGGAGGCACGTAATGGCCAAGTGCAGCAAAAAGGGCTGTGATGGAATCTTAAAGCCTCACGTCCAAATTGTACCTGACACAACACCCAAAATGGTCGCGTTCTGCTTCAACTGCGGGCTTCTGCACGAAGTTGATTTACTTCCATTCTCCGAAATTGAAAGATGCAGAAAACAAGCCAACCTAGCTTTAGGGCTGGTCATTCCTATTCAGTGGCCGTCACTGAAAAGAAGTCAGGCCATTATAGCTAAGATGGCTTGGGCTTGCTTGCACCCTCACGAATCGCGAAAATCACCCGCCAAAACAATTGCTCAGCAACTCGGCTGTGATAAACACACTATTATGCTGAGGTTAAGAGAGTTATTCAATTTAGGAACATTACACGCCGGCGCCCTTTACGGGGAATATTTACAGGGAAATCCTTTTTATGTATTGAAAGACGGAGGAGACAAATATAAAGAGATGGTGTTCTCTTTGAATGACGAGTGTGATTGGCAGAAAATGTCAGAGCCGGTCATTCTCACTCATGGTCAGGCTCAAGTCGCCCAATTTGTTTGGCAGCAAATAGACCCTCAAAAACCGACCAACTTGAACAATAAGCTAATTGCTCAAGAGTTGGGTCTTAAACCATATTTTTTGAGCAGACGACTAATTGCTTTAATAGATTTGGGAGTAATCATATCTCCCCTCAAAGGGTATTACCTGAGAGGCAACCCGCGATATCGGTTGCGTCGCAATAGTCAGTGCAAACCATCTGAACAGATCTACTACTTTGACCCCTGAACTCGCTTCATGCCCGCCAGCGCCGAACCACTCGGCGCTTTTTTAATCCTTTTTTATTCAGATTTAATTTTGCAAACCGCTCGCAAGGAAGATTCATCGTCAGTCGTCAGATTGTCGTTCACTCCCTCGTTCAAGTAATACATAATGGCCGAAGGATTTTCTAAGTGGTCTAACCCCAGCGCGTGCCCAAATTCATGCGTCAGCACTCTAATTAAGTGAGGCTCTTCGTTGAATTGAAAAATGTTAATGGCCCGACCGTCAAAACCGCTGACGTACTCTCCTTGGTTAAACTCATCTCCCGTAGCTGAGCTGACCGAATTATACGAATCAACTTGCAAATTTAGTGTACCGACTAATTTATTAAGGATTATTTCAGTTGATTCAATGGTATCAACCAACTGATTGAGTGAGACGCTCAACTCGTTAATAGTTGCGACTTGGTTGTTTAAATCAATCCTTCTTTGCTCTAGAGCTTCATACTCCTCTTTAGGCGCGCCTCCACGACTGTTGTGCTGGTTGACTTCTTGCTCGTACGCTTGCTTCTGTGTCTCATACTTTTGTCGTAAAGAATCAAGCTGGGCTTTGGTTTGGTCGTACTGCGCCGTCAGAGAATAATATTTAGCTTTGACAGATTCGTAGCTGGAGCGGTCGTCATCAATAGCTAAACCTAGTCGGCGCAAGTCATCTGTCGCTTTTTGCCGGTAGTCGTAAATAAGGTTAATTTGCATGTCTCCTGTGGCAGAATAGGTGAATAAATTTTTACTAATGGGTGACTCCCACTTCCCTTCCGCTGTTTGCAAGGCCTGCAACAGCTCGTCTTCAGTCAAATTGAAGCGCGGATCAACCTCACCAATAGAATAGGAAATTGGGTTTTGACAGGGTTGCAAACGGCTTTGCATAAACCGCCACCAACCACTAATTTCTTGGCGGTAGAAAAACCCCAAAGCAACTAACAGCAGGATTGGTAGCAGTCTGAATAATATTTGTTGGAACTTTTTAAACATCACATTTATTATACCTGCTCCTTATCTAGAAGGCGCCGTTGAGGATAAGAAAAGGCGCCCTAATCGGGCGCCTTATCAATAAACTCCTCTCTGTCGAGCCGCTCGCGGGCCAGCTCCTCCCGCTCCAGCACACCGAGCTTCTGCTCGACTTGCGCCAACCATTTCGCCACAGTGGCCAGGTCGGATTGGCTCGCCTCCTTTCGTGGGGCTTCGTGCATCGCCCTCAACTGGCGGCCGGTCTGCGCCAACCAGACATCGTCTTGGTTGACCAGATCGTCAACCGTCAGCGCGAGCCCGTGGAGCTCGTTCTGCCGGGCGAGCGCCTCATTCAGGTTCTTGATTCGCCTCACCGCGAGCGCCTCCGCTCGCGTCATCAGTGAAAAAACTTCCCGGCTCCGAGCCCTTTCCAGCTTTTCCTGATGTGCCCAGTGGCGTTGCGCCACGGGCACGAGCGCGATTGCTATCGCGCTAACCACCAGCACGACCGCCCAAGCATTGCGCACTGACATTTAAAAATCCTCCGTCGCCCCAAAGCGACGATCGGCACCAATATACCAGAAAATGACCCTTTTGTCAATAACTCGTGTTAAAATTAGATCATGCGAAAACGACTGAGAATTCTGTCTATTTTATTACTCGTTCTTCTGACCGCAGTTCTTATAAACCGCCTTCGACCGGTAGCCGACGAACCAGTGGCGGGCACCAATCCAGCTGAATGTACCACCGATGATCAGGCGGTAGTAACTGTTATTAGAGCGGGGGGCGATTCAAGCGTGGCTAGCTTAACATCCTACAATCAAAAGGGTTCTACCATTGTTTCGGGCGAAGTTGAGGTGGTCTGGCGCCGGGCATTTCGGAATCCTTTAAATGGTCAGAAAAACATTTTTGGCGCCGCCGATGGAGTTTACGGCCGAGATGCCCATTTCGGCATTTATTCAGCCGGTCAGCTGTACTCTTCCAGTGGAGAGAAGGGTGACCCGGCGGTGGCTTTAGGCAACGAGACAGATCGCCCTAAATACTTCCTAGAATTGTTAGGCGAGACGGTTGACGGTCGGTCAACCAAACCTCTAGCCAGCTTACCCACCGCCGATCGGCGAGATTTCGCTCTGGGCTTGGTCGCCTATGAACAGGCAACACCATCAGTTTATAGCTGTCAGACCGCCACAGGCGAACCCGTTCAGCGAACAAGCAATAATCTGCTGCAAGCGGTGCTAGACACGGGTGTGGGCGATATCCTTTATACAGACGTGACCGTTCAAGGTTCTGTTCAACCCGTTGATAGTAAGGCGCACCAATGGCTTTTTGGCGACGGACGTTTCTACGCTCCCGCCAAAACATTAGGACAACTAGATATTGCCGTTGAGTCGGGCGAAAAGAAACTGCCTCTTTACAACTTCACGAATAATGAAGGGGGAAATTACTGGTGGTTGGCTAAAGTGGTTCGCCCATCTGCCGAGTACCAAGTAACCGTTAACGGTGCACCGTCTTACAGTAAAGACTGGGCGAAGGTTGCATATCAACGCCAAGAAGTGGCGACATCTGCTCTGCCTAATTCTTATGCAGGCATTGACCCCTTGGCAGTGCAGGCCTTACGGGCTGCCAATATTGCCATGGGAGAAGGATCACGCATTACCCAAGGATTAGGAAATGCTGATGCCAGCGCGGGTACTCATGGAGCAGAGCCAGACTCTCCTTACACCGCATCCGTAGATATTTGGACAGGCGAGCTATCTACCACCGAAGGCACGCTACCCGCCTTAAGAGACGATGAAATTGATGAAATGCTTCACGCTCTGCGCATGGTTGGTTTCGCCGCTTTCTACAGACCAACTATTGGTGATGGCCCCCACATTCACGCCGTTTACGCGGGCGTCTGTCAACTTAAAGCTTCCACGAATGACCAAGTGAACAGCTTTTTAAACGGTCATAATGGATTATCTGGTGATCCGGTAGAAACTTTGAAGCCACCGACAGATGAAGAGAAGTTGTCTGTGGCTAAAGTTTTCTCTAGCCCATACTGTGCGCAGAGTCCGCGCTCTACAGTAGCTGTTCAGGGCTCAGGTAACACCTTGCACGCCCTAACTAACATGGATGGCATGCAGAGTAACTACTACGGTCATTTTTACACAGATGGTTACCCCGGTCCGGGTGGTAGTCAGAACGTTGGCCACTTTGATGTTTCGTTTGATCGGAATAATATTATTCCGGCAGATAATATTTTAATGGGACGCAGTGGTCGCGCAGGCGTCTCTATTAAAAACGCTTTTCCCGACAAAATAACGGGTGAGGGTGAAGAATCAATAGCCACCGCCTCTGGTTTGGTGGCTAAATTTGGAGTTTATCTGGTCACCGGCCCGTGGCAAGATGTTTACAGTGGTGGCTATAATTCACCCAATTATTTGAGCGCTGAAGACGGATCCGGCTATATTGCCACCTTTGATTACGACTATAACCAAGGCCCTGAAATGGTTGATTTTGAGTACGATTTTTCAACAATAGATGAAGAATTACGTCGTCAAGGCTATAAGTGGGGCATCGCTTTTGTGCGAATTGGAGATAATAAAATGGGGTACAACTATGACAATGATGTAATTTATATGCCTCATTACAGTCCTAATAGTATCTTGTTACCAGGAGAAGTAGTCAGTTTTGATGGTTACGGTTGGACCATTGGGCGTGACAGCAATGACCCCTCAGAACAGAATGATTTTTTCGGATTCGGACCCGAAAACTCTTTCCCCTCCGTCTCCATTCCATTTTCACCACTTAATCAACTGACGCCAACTATATCCAACTTGCCTTCGGCAGAGAAAGAAGATGAAGCCAGATTGGAGCCGGCGCCCGTTGTTGAACCCGAACCAAAAGTTGAACCTGAATCGGAGATTGAACCAAAGCCCGTGGTGGAACCGAAATTGGCAGTGGAGCCGGAAGCTGAACCGGAGGCTGAACTGGAATCTGAGCTGGTCGTAGTTGCTCCCGAGCCCGTTCAGCTTGTGCCGTCCCCAACTGTGGCTCCACAAATAGCAGCAGCAGAAATTATCCAAAAAGTTGAAGCAGAAGTCGCCCAATCGGCGGGCGAAGAGCACGAAGCAGAGATAGTTGAACCTGAACCTCTACCCCTTTTGGAGCAAATCAAGTTGCAAATGTTAAGTCTGAACGATTGGGCGGCCGCTTGGTTTGGCTCAATTGCCCAATTGCCAATTGAGAACCAAAGTCAATATATATCGTGGCAAATAAGTCAGGCGCAAACTAGAACCTCCCTTTGGAAACAGCAACGAGATTCAGCCTATGCCTTGTGGCGTCAGGCCACCAGAGTACGCAATAACCGAGTGGTGGCCAACGAGTGGCGCGCTCAATACATTCAACTGCAAAGAGAATGGATAGGCGCTAGAAGAGTGGAGTTAAGTCTTAAACGGCAGTATTCTACCTATCTACGCGCGGAGAAACAGTTGACCCTTGCTCGCGTCAAATTAGAGCAACTTAATGCCCGCTACAGTAACGTCAAGTGGGTACCCCGCTCAGTGACGCAACAACAAAGACGGGTAATACGCGCCGAGCTCGCTTACGCCCGTAGTATTCAAACTCTCAACCGTACTATTGGGTTGCCACAGGAATAGTTAAAAAGGCATCTGAATTGTCGCTTATTCACAGCAATGATTGTAGCTTCCCAACTTCTTTGACTATTTTCTCCAAACTGCCGAGCAAAGCCTCTTTACTTGGATCAATAGTCAAGTGGGGCTTTTTTGGTATTTCATAGGGCATATTCTTGCCTCTTTTGGCACTTTTAATATAAATCCAGTAAGGATTAATCATTTTTGTTATTTTTTGACGAGTTGAGCGAAATGGAGCGATAACCGATACAACGACATTGAAATTTTGGCGGTTCAAGATTTCAGCCAAGCGAGCTACCCGCAGATTATGAGCATCACGATCTTTTTTACTAAAACCAAGGTCTGTTGAAATAGAGGCTCGCAGTTCATCACCATCTAGTACAATGGCGTTCAGCCTTTCCTTCAAGAGATAAGCGAGGGAAGTTTTCCCTGAACCGACATTGCCCGTCAGCCAAATGATTCTTTTTTGGCTATTTCTGATCTTGGTGGCAGATATTTGCTCAATCTTTTTCTTCAGACGGATGCGGCGAATACCCCAACCAACATCACGGCCATAACAGACTTCTTTTATATCTGGTATAGCAATGACTTCAACATTTTTATTCTGTTTATACTTTTCTTTTATATTTGCCACTCGTTCCGCAAGTGAGTAAGGATCTTTTTCAGAAATGGGAGTATCTCGCACCGCGATAACGACCTGACCGCCTTCATTTAGAACACTATCAATGAGCGCGGCGTGACCGACGTGAAATGGCTGATATCGCCCGATGAATAATGATTTGCTCATAATGATATTATATCTCTAAACATCTCACAGAAGGGAGAACTTAGCCAAATTTTCTTTCCGAATACTAATCGTCAAAAACCGTGTCACTTGCTTACCGGTTTTTGACTCCATATACCTAAACTGACGAAATAACACCTACGAAACGAAAAACATTGTGCAGTGAGGCAGTTATTTCGTCAGTTTATATATTTTTGGTGGACCTGAGGAGACTCGAACTCCTGACCCTCTGCTTGCAAAGCAGATGCTCTAGCCAACTGAGCTACAGGCCCATAACTGAACAAACTTAGCATATCAGATAATGCAAATCAAGCCTCAACCTGCTATGCTCCCCCTTAGGAGAGTGCGATGCAACCCGAGCATGAACAGACCTCGCTACAAGAAGCGCCACCGTGTATTGGTAGGTATTACGGACAATTCACCTGTCACAGGCCGGCTACTCGTACCTTTAGTAGTAAATCAGGCAACCAGCCAAAACGAATTGTCCATTGTTGTGACGACGCCACATGTTACGACACAACCATCGCTTTTTTAAATTATCCTTCCAAAGTCATTATAACGGGCAAATAACCCGCCTTACCTCACCCGAACAGCTGTTCGGGCTTTTTTATTAAGAACCTATCGCTTTGAACCTGTGACAAAACTCCCGCCTCACAAAAACGTTCTGCTTTCGTTGCGAAAGCAGTGAAGGGCGAGGAGATGTATCAGCTGATACATCGACGAGCTATGAACTGTTTTTGTAGAAAACAGAATGTTTTGGCTAGAAAGGTAGTTTTGTCACAGGTTCTACAAACCAAGAGCAGACTGACCGGGCAGAGATCCTGTTAGAATTAAAGCGCCCAGCCCCATAATAATTAGACCGAAAATGACCCAAGCATTGTAAGTACCCCCTGCGCCCAGCGCCTTCTCCGCCCAAGCCATTTTGCCAAAATTGGCGACAATACGATCTTTATAACGCACCATATACAAACCGACTAGCACCGAAATAATAAATATAAGGATTCTGTAAAGCCAAATCATAGCAAGGGCACAAACAGACTAATAATAAATAAACCAAAGAGAACAAAAACGAGCTGGGTAAAAATACCAAACCAAGCGTACTTGGGAGGAATAGTAGCGTGAAAGGTGTTGTGAAAACGGTACCAGCCGGCAGAGACAGACATTTTACGGGTGTACTTTTTCCAAAAAGGGGTGTGGTGCCAGATATCGGGGAAAACGCCCCCCAAACCGCCCCAAAAAATTAAAGATGACAAGTTGCCAAAGCCGACTGCCTGCGACCACAGCCACCACAGAGCGAACATGGCCAATACAAAATCAACCGTGGCGATAATAATATCTCGCCGTGCCCAGTTCTCAGGCATTTTTTTCTTCCAATAAAAAGTGCCGACGTCGTAGTGAGGCACCATATCCATTAAATGATGGGAAACGATTCCTCCCAAAAAAGCGCCCACGGGACCACCCGTCGCCAGCCCGGCGGCGGATCCAATGATGACGTGCGGTAAAGATAACATTGCCTATATTTTAACATGAACAAGGGGCAAAATTTCCACTTATTCGTAACGAAGCGCTTCAATGGGGTCGAGTTTAGAGGCGCGCACGGCCGGAATAACCCCAAAAAGAACGCCTACAATGGCGGAGAAACCGGCGGCCAAAATAATAGTCGGCACAGAAATTGAAGGCTGAAGTGACGGCAAAGCCCAACCAATAGCAAAACCGGCTAAGTAGCCAAGCCCGACACCAATCAATCCGCCAATAACGGTTAAAGTTACCGCCTCTACTAAGAATTGAGTGAGAATATCTTTAGGTCTAGCCCCGAGTGCTTTTCGCAAACCGATCTCTGAAGTTCGCTCTGTTATTGATACAAGCATAATATTGGAGATGCCAATACCCCCAACTAACAAAGAGATGGCGGCGATGCCCGCCAAAGCGGAAGAAACAGCCCCTAAAATGGTATTCACTAAATCTTGGGTCTCTTCTTGAGTCATAACGGAAAAATCATCAGCGCTATAAGCCTGTCGCAATATACGTTTGACTTGATCGGCAATGGCGGGTATATCTTCGTTTCTTTTTGCTTTAACAATAATGGTAGTCGGGTGCTTGGCTTGGTCAGAACTAAAAGTACCCGCGGGCACATATGCCCGCGTGTCTTGATCTACCCCCAAAGTAGCTCCTTTCTTCTCCAACTCACCAATAACGGTAAATTTCTCCCCGTTAATTTTTACCTGTTTGCCAATGGGGTCTTGCCCATTAAACAATTTTTCACGAAAAGTTTGCCCCACCACAATGACGTTGGATTTAGAGTTCTCGTGCGACTGGCTAAAGAAAATGCCGTTAACCACATCGTCTGAAGCTATCAAACTATATTTGGCGGTGGTAGAAATTATGTCAACCGCTTTCAATTCTTCACCTCCTACTTCCGCCGAAGTAAAACTTTCATTGATAGCTACTACATCGGCTTGGTCTTGCAGTTGAGCTTGAATTAAATCGGCGTCAGAAAAATTGAAAGAGACTGCCCCAAAGGCGGCACCGGCCAGACCGGGACCATTCTCCAAATCACCCGGTATAATATATATTTGGTCTGTGCCAAAAGCATTGAGCTGACCAACGACCGTATTTTTTAATCCTTCGCCAATAGAAACCAGTGTTATAACCGAAGAAACTCCAATAATTATGCCCAGCATAGTCAAGAAGGATCGCATCTTGTTGGCAGTCAAGGCTTTCAGCGCTACTTTAAAACTAGAAATTAGGGGAATCATTTGTTTTTTAATATTTCTTTAGCCGACTTCGCTCGCCTACTACCTGGTGTCTGCTCGTCGGCCACTACAATGCCGTCACGCATCATTAACACTCGGCTAGCGTGCGCGGCCACTTCTTGTTCGTGCGTAACCATAATAACTGTCTTACCCTCTGCCGCCAGCTCGTCTAAAATTTTCATAATTTCAATGCCTGAAGTGGTGTCTAAGTTGCCTGTCGGTTCGTCAGCGAAAATTATTTGAGGGTCGTTTATTAAAGCCCGCGCGATAGCTACCCGCTGTTGTTGACCACCCGAAAGCTGATTGGAGAAGTGGTCTAATCGGTCGCCTAATCCTACCCTTTCTAAAGCCTTTCGGGCGCGAGAATCGGCATTATCTTTATTAAAATGATATTGAATTGGCAGTTTGACATTGTCTAAAGCGGAAGTGCGGGGAAGTAAATTGAACTGCTGAAAAATGAAACCGACCCAATCGGAGCGCAGAGCGGCTCGCTCATCTTCTTGTAAACGGCTGACACTTTTGCCGTCAATTTTGACCGTGCCTTTGGTGGGCGTATCTAATAAACCTAAAATATGCATGAGAGTAGATTTGCCCGAACCCGATGGCCCAATAATGGCAATGAACTCTCCTCGCTCAATTATTAAATTTATATCACGCAAAGCCCAAACAGAAACACCATCAAGACCGTACCTTTTCTCAAGTTTATTTACTTCAATGAAAGCCACACTAAGGAGCTACTTCTACCTCCGTCGGACCAGTGAAATCTCGCACATTATTGCTGACAACAACTTGCTCTCCCAAACTGATGCCTGTTAAAACCTGCGCATCTGTGGCCGATTCCAAGCCAAGCGTCACCACCCGTTTCTCTACCCGACCATCTCGATAAACATAGACAATGTCTTCGTCGTCTTCTACGAGAATAGCTCTGGAAGGAATAGATAAAACATCTTTGACCGTTTCAATTTTGAAGCTCGCCTGACCTGAAAAGCCGGCTCGGAAAGTTGATGCAGGGTTAGCTAAACGAATAACAACAATATAGACCTCACTACCTGAAGAGTTAACAGTGGAAGTACCCGAAACGAACTCAACTATGCCTGCAAACGTCTCACCTAAATATGGGTCAAGCTCCACTTCTACATCTTGGCCAGCCACCAAATGGGCGACATCTGTCTCATCAACTTCCGCTTCAAATCTTAAAGAGTGAGAATCTATCACGGTAGCCACGGCCTGGCCTTGAACAGTAACTTTTTGGGGAACTAACGCTAGCTGTCCGGTGGTATCACGACTAAGACTAACTGTGCCGGCGACAGGTGCAACTACCCCTTTATTCTGATAATTTTTTTGCGCTGTCGCCAAAGCCGCTTCAGCCGCTTCTACCCCTTCGTTTGCAGTCGTTAAGTCTAAAGAGTTTGGGTTACTCTCTAAGGCGGTATAATAATTTTTTAAAGCTAGTTCATGAGCGGTAATAGCAGAATTCCACAAAGCTTTATTCGCTTCTGTTTCATCTTGCTCATAATCAAATCGCGCCTTATCGCGCGCTGCTCGGGCACCATCAACCGCTGACTGGTAATATTTTAAGTCAGTATCGTCTAAAATAGTTTGACGAACCGCTTGCTGTGCCTGTTTAGCTACTAACAGGGCAGATTCTGCTCCTTTCAATGCCTGATTAAGACTTTCTGCTTGATAAGAGTATATTAATTGACCAGCGACCACACTCTCTCCCTCTTGCACATATACCTGCTCAATTTGACCTGCCAAAGGTGCATAAATGTTGTTTTGCGGAGGCGCTTTAAGCTCACCTGATGTAGTAATGCTTTTAGTAATTGTTTTTGCCTGCGCCGAGCTAAGTTCCACAATAGGTTTCTTGCGTCCGGTGAAAAAAATAGCTGCACCCACTATAAAAACGATAACCACCACCCACCAATATTTTCTTATTTTTTTCTTCATTTTATTTAATTATACGCTGAATACTTATCCATATTATCAGATATCAACAACCCTTTCATTCAAACTTAATTTAACCAAGCTACAATAGTAACAATATAAGTAAAAGTCTAAAAATGGACACAAAAACATGGGGGGCAATTCTCTTATTAGTAGGAGGATTGGTTCATTTGTGGCCCGGTCTCAACATTTGGCTGACAGATCTTGGAGGGGGCACCTCTTGGATTCAGATGGTGGTTGGTTTGGCATCTTTGATAGTTGCCATTGCAATGCTTTCCAAATCTAGCGCAAACGCTTAACCAAAATCTGATATTCGCATAATCTTGCTGTAATTTAAGTTGAAGTATTTTAAATTTGTGAATAATTTAAAGAAGACTTTCTTAGTTACAGCAATTTTTGCGCTCTTATTTGCCGCCAAACAGGCTCAGGCTATTTTCATATTAGAAAAAAGCGTCAAAAACAATATTATTCGCACGGGTCAAATCAATTTGACCCTATCACCAGAAGAAGGTTGGCTGAGCACTGAAAATTTACTACCCGGCCAGTCTATTAGCAATAATTTTTCACTCAACAATACGGGAAGCGCTCCACTGACGGCTACAATTTCCGCCAAAAAATCTGCTGGTTACACCAACTTATTTAGCGCCTTAATTATTTCTATCAAACACAATGAGCAACTACTTTACGAAGGTCCGGCGTCTGAGCTCCAGCAAGCAGAATTGGTCACGAATGCCCTAGAGTCAGGCCAATCACAACAGTTTAGCATATCCGCGCTACTACCAATTGACGCGACATCAACTTTAGATAATACCTACACTAATCTAACTTTTGTGATAGAAACCAAACAGGCGGGTTAGCGTATAATAATTATGTGAGAATAATTTATTTTGTTGTTGTCTTAATCCTTGCCAGTCATTCGGCTTTGTTCGCATTGGCCCAAACTACCAGCGATAACTATGTCATTGAACAGCCCTCTTTTTCTGGGGGTGCGGGGACAACGGACTCTGACAACTATTCAACAAGAGGAACAGTTGGACAATCTGGC
>Ga0210057_1002219_pt1 | contig 28057 bp, 30 predicted proteins | sample CryGeyCG2114_010_2_FD_183968 | JGI IMG/M metagenome (GOLD analysis project Ga0210057, IMG submission 183968) | Groundwater microbial communities from aquifer - Crystal Geyser CG10_big_fil_rev_8/21/14_0.10 (SPAdes) (version 2) | ecosystem: Environmental > Aquatic > Deep subsurface > Groundwater ...
CCCGCCGATGGCGGGACTTTAGGCAGATAACTTTGCCCCAGTACCAGAGCGAAGCTCGGTACGGGGCACCCTGAACCGAACTCCTGCCGTGTATCAAACTTGTTCTGTTACACGGTTGTTCTGGTTCATGGGTGGACTTTTATAGCATCCTTTTATCTAAAGTTTCATTCACTAATTTATCTGCTTCCCTATTTTTATCCCGCGGAATTAAATAATAAAAAATCGGCAGATTTATTGCTCTTTCTTTTCTCTTAACCTCGGCTATTAAAGGCATCAGATGTTTCGCCTTTATCTTAAACTGACCCCGTAACTGGGAAACTGCCAGTTGAGAATCCATATAGAAATTAATTTTAGAAACTGCCGCCAACTTATTTTGATTGGTTACCAACCATTGATAAGCACCCAAAACTGCCTGATATTCGGCGACATTATTAGTGGCTTTACCAAGATATTTTTGTCCAAAAGCAATTCTCTCCCCGTTATTCTTTTTTATTACCCAGCCTATTGCCGCCGGCCCAGGATTACCTCGAGCCCCACCATCGGTAAAAATATTAAGATTCATTATTGTGTTATTACATTGTTAAAGCCGTCATTTTGACCAGCCTCGCCGGCTAGGCGGGCCTGCCTCAATGGGCTTTGCCCTTTTGACGGGTTTATCGTTTGTCATTTATCGCTGATAATTTTTTGGCAATAAACCAACCACCCAAGATCAAGCTTGTCAATTCTGTTGCCACGGTCACTCCCGCCGCTCCCATACCACCAAAACGAGAGATAAAAAACCAATTGCCTATTAAATTAACTAATAAAGCTACCAAAGAAAAATAAAGCAGTGTTTTTTGCTCTTCAATGACTATCATCGTATAACCGATCAGATGATTTAAAAAAGCCATTACCAAAGCAAAAGACAAAATCTGTAAAATAGCTACTGAGGAAAGGAACCGGCCGCCGCCTAAAATCTTTATTAAAAAAGGAGCCAAAATTAAAGTAAAAAAAGTTATTGTTAAACCGGAAAAAAACAATATTTTCCCCGCTTTTTTAAAAGTTTTCACCAATAACTGTCCCTGTATTCCCGATAAAATCGGGAAAAGACTATTCATTAAAAAAGCAGCTAAAAGGACTAAATTATCATACACTTTATAAGCCAAACCATAGTACGCCACGCTAAGGCTACCCAAAAAAGTCTTTAAGAAAAAACTATCAATACCTCTATCGTAAGTAGAGAAAATCAACTGACGAACTCCAAGGGGGAAAGCTTGACCAAAGAGTTTTTTAATTCCCAAAGAGTTATACTGCCAACGCCACCCTTTTTTATTCCTAAAAACAAACCACAAGGCTAACAAACCGCTAACAGCCGCAGCCATTGCCCAATTAATCATCAATAAACTAAGATTTCCTTGCCCTTTTAAAAAGAAAACCAAAACAAACAATAAAAACAAAATTGAGGCTAAGACTTCAAAAAAAACTTTCTTACCAAACTCCAATTTAGCAATAAAGAAAATATCGGCCACCGTCCTGATAGTTAAAAAGAAAAGGCTAAATGAGGCAAAAAAAGCGGCTATTAATAAGTTGGCAAACTGCGGTAAACAAAAGGCTAGGCAATTGAAAATAACAAAAGCCAAAAGAGAAAGGAAAAATTTTAAAGCAAAAGCATTGCCTAAAATAAACTGTTTTTCATTAGAGTTTTTAGCAATCTCCCGAATAGCAATCGCTCCCACCCCTAAATCAGCTAAATTGAAAAAAAGAAGAACAGTCGTGGTTATAAAAACATAATCACCATAGGAAGCTACTCCCAATAAACGGGTGAGCAAAAAGGTAATCAAAAAAGAACAAAAAACCGCTACCCCTCTTCCTAAAATCTGCCAGAAAGTATTCTTAATAACCGAATGTTCAAGCATACTAAGATTATACATAAACTCAACCGCCAAAGGAGTCGCCTTTTGAGGCTAAATAACTAACGAACATTAATCCTGGCCGCGTAATTAAAAGCATAGAAATACTTTTGCCAAAGAGAATCTGATGAAGAATACTGATTTTGACCAAAGAAATAGTCAACCAATACTTCATACAATCTTGTCAACTCTTTCAACCGACTGGCGTTTTTCAAATCGGCAATAGTAAGAAACAAAAGTTCCAAGGCTCTTTCAGCTGCTTCTCGGCTATATAAAAAACCCACGACCTTACGGTCGGGGTTTTGTGTTCCGCTTTGTATCGCGCTTCGCGCGTTTATTGATATCGCTTCATCTCCAACCAGGGTTGGTCCGCCAGCTGGCGGATCGCTTTCTGGGAATAAATCATTATCTTTACCACGCCAATTAATAGCTCTTTCTACTTCACTGCCAATATTGGCCATTTGTTCAAAAAAGCTTAGTTTCTGCCATCTGTTAGATAACCGCTGATAATAATAACTCATTTTTCTATCAATTTATTAACTATTTTTCTTATCTTCCGTCTAATATCTAAATTGTCCACTCCCCGGCTAAGATTTTGCAAAGAAGGGCGTAAATTAATCATTGAATCAAATTCAATCCAATCATCATTCTTAATCTTAGGATAAATGTTTATCCCCCAAAGATCTTTTTGCTGAGAACCTTTTCCCAAAAGTAGGGCTTCTTCATCAGAATGGAGCTCCCCATCGACAGCCATTATCCCTTTTTTTACATCCACAACAGCCTTAACCAAGCTGCCAAACATTTGCTCGGCCATTTTTTGCAACTCCAAGATAGAAATTTTATCCTTAATAATCCTCATATTTGAAACAGTTTATCATAATCCTTCTATAAAGCCGTCATTCTCCCTGTCAACTGACGGGGGAAGAATCCCATCCGATTCCAATCGGAATCCTTCGTCCGTCGGTTGACAGACTCAGAGCCTGCCCCGAATTTATTTCGGGGATGACGATAACTGAAAATAGCCTTAAATAGCCTCGCAGGGTGACTCCTTGCGAGGCTAAACTAGGCTAAACTTGTCAATTTTTATTGAATTTTTCCCGCCCATGGTGGATCCTGACCCCGGTACCGTTTGGTACAGGGATAGAGCAAGCCAGGACTTTCTGGATCGGTGGATTCTGGACCCTGTACCATTCGATACAGGGCTAGAGCAAGCCAGAATGACGGCGCGAGCAAGCCAGAATGACAACTCCAACAATTCAACAATGTAACAATATTTTCTGATTTCTGACTTTTAATTGTTTCAATACCGTCCCCACCACCAAGGCCGCTAAGAGCATATTCTGTTGTAAGGTTAACCAATAGTGATCAAAAAGACCCAAAAAAAGTATAACGTATAGTGTATAAAGTATAAAGGAGGAAGAAAGATTCTTAATTAATTTTTTAATTAAATAAACAACCATCACCATAAAAATAATCAAGCCTGTTAAACCAGTTTCGGAAGCAACTAATAGGTAAATATTATGAACCGGCTGAAGAAAGTTATCGTGGCCTCTAAGAAAAGATAATTCTAATTGGGCGGGGATAAAATTACCCAAACCAACGCCAAAAATCGGATGCGCTTTAACCAATTGAAGCGCATTATCTGCCAAAAAAAGACGCTCATCAATTGATCTTCTTTCTATCAAGCCTACTTTAATAGATTGAAGTACTACGGCTATTAGTAATAGTAAAACTAAAAAACCGGCCTTGATTTTCCTTTCTTTAAAAATAATAAAAATAAACAAAAATAAAATAGCTAAATATGCAGCCCAGGAAAAAGTTAAAAATAGGGTAAGGCTAAAAAAAACCATCGCCAAATCAAAAAACCGACGCTTCCCAGCCGACAAATTATTTCTTAACGGCCAAAGCAATAAAATAGAAGCTAATAAAAATCCCGCTAAAGAATTGGGGTGGGAAAAGGTAGCGTAGGGGCGCAGGAAAAGGCGAGAGCCTATTTGCGCCCGAGCAATACCGTTAGTGGCTAAATTAAAACTGCGCTCGCCCAACCACCAAAACCATTTTCCCAAAGAAGCTTCTTTAAAAAATTGTCCCCAGGCGATAAGACAAGTATAGAAATTAGCCCAAAAAAGGGGCAAACGCCATTTCTCTTTAAACTCATGTTGGAAAAAATAAATTAGAAAAATAAACTCTGCTAATTTTAAGAATCGGTAGCCGGCAACAATTCTCCGTGAAGATAAAAAAATATTTAAGGCCAAAAAAAGAATTATTAAAAAAGAGGCAGGCTTTTTTTTGAAAAAACTAACCCATTGCTCAAGCCAATGCTTCTTTGCTTCATAAAAAACTGCTATTAAAAAAACAATAACATCGGTTAAAAAAAAAGTGGGCGAGAGGAAATCAACCCGTATCCCCCAAACATAAGCTGGCGCCAACCAAAAATGATAACCTAATTGGGTAGGTAGGAAGAAAATTAGCGCCCCCAAAAGAAATTTAAGCATTTATTGCCGGACTAAAAATCTAAAGCCTTATTTATCACCCCTGGGGCTAATGACCAATTGTCGATTCCGGCTTTCACCTTCAGAATAAGTTTCCACTCCCTTCTCATCTTTTAAAAAAAGATGAATAGTCCGTCGTTCCCAAGAATTCAAGCCAGTGATCGTCACCGACTGATTATTATTTTCTACCTGTTCTATGGCGCGACGGGCCATCTCTTCAAGTTGAGCTTGCCGCTTTTGGCGATAGCCATCAACATCAACAACTAATCGATTCCATACCCCCAACTTATTGGCAACCATTATCCCTAAAATAAGCTGAAAAGCGGCTAAATTATTGCCATGATAGCCAACTAAAAGGGCATTATCTTCTCCTGAATTTAACTGCACTTGAATTGCTTCATTCTCTTTGTCTTCCCCGACCTCAACCTCTGCTTTAACTCCCATCTTTTCTAAAAGTTCCTGAGCAATCTTTTTAATAACGTCTAATTTTCTCTTCATTTTGAATTGTTTAATTTTTGAGATGCAAACCTTGAGCTTTTACAACAAGGTAACAATGTATTTCTCTTGTCATTCTGGCTTGCTCTAGCCCTGTATCGAATGGTACAGGGTCCAGAATCCCCTTCTCATCGTCATCCTGATGAAAATCAGGATCATTCTTCAGAAGATTCTGAATCAAGTTCAGAATGACGGTTACATTCAATCTACAACAATGTAACAATGTAGCAATTTAACAATGTTTTTTTGCATTTTACATTATTTTCCATACTTTATACTTAATACAATATACAATTTTTAAATTTGGACTCTGGATTTTGAATTCATCAAATATTGTTGTCCTAATCCCATTAGCGAAAAAATAAACCAATAAAGAGTTACTCCCGAAGGAAGCGTCAAGCCAATAAAAATAGTCATTATCGGCATCATATAAACCATTTGCTTTTGCATCATCGTCGTCATATCATCAGATTTTTGAGAAGTTTTTTGAGCTTCTTTTTGAGCTACCTGTATTTGAGGTAAAGAAAGTTTAGTGGTCAAAAATTGAAAAACCGCCGCTAAAACTAAGAAAAAGCCAGGTATTTTGCCAATTAAGTCGGGCTTTGCCAAATCAAGATACCAAAAAGAAAGATTAATACCTTGGGCGGGAACTGAAATTCCCTGATATAAAAGAGCGATTAGGCTCTCTTGTGTTTGGGGATTAAGAACCTTAGTGAAAACCTGGAAAAGGGCAATTAAAATCACTATTTGAACAATATTGGGTAAACAGCCCATTAACGGATTAATACCCTCTTTTTTATAAAGTTCCATCTGCGCCTTGGCTAACTTTTCCTTATTTTTCCCGTATTTATTTTTTAGCTTTGCCAATGCCGGTGCTAATTCTTTCATTTTTTGACCGGAGCGCAAGGTAGGTAAAATTAAGGGGATCAAAAGTAGGCGCACCAAAACCGTCAAAACAATAATTGCCCAACCCAAAGAACCGAAAATATTGGTAAAAAAGACTAAAGCGTTGGCTAAAGGTTGAATAAAAAAAGATTGCCACATAAGACGATTAAAAGTTAAAAATAAAGAACATTGTTGAATTGTTATATTGTTAACCGTCATTCTGAACTTGATTCAGAATCTTCTTAAGATGATCCTGATTTTCATCAGGATGACGATGAGAAGGGGATTCTGGACCCTGTACCATTCGATACAGGGCTAGAGCAAGCCAGAATGACGATACGCCCTGTCATTCTGGTCCGCCCAGCTGGCCCCCTGTACCGTTATGGTGCAGGGCTGGCGGATTGAACTTTTAATTATCTTACCGGATCATATCCTCCCCCTCCCCAGGGGTGGCATCTTACAACCCGCTTTGCCGCCAACAAACTGCCCTGCAGTATACCATAAACTACCACTGCTTCATAAAAATACTGCGAACAAGAGGGCTGGAAGCGGCAATTCCTACCCAAAAGCGGAGAAAGAGTAGTCTGGTAAATCCTAATCAGGATTAGCATTATCTTCTTCATTTTTTAAAAGGCCAATTCTCAAAAAAACATCGGCAATTGTCTCTAAAATAACCTGTTTATTTTCCCCAATGGCCCGCTTCTTAACTAAAAATAAAACCAAATAACCTTCCTGTATCTCTTTGATTAAACTCCGAACTGATCCCGCCAAAATCCTTTTGGTGCGATTGCGTTCAATCGCTTTTTTGCTCACTTTCTTAGAAAGAACAAAAGCAAACTTAGAAAGCGTTAAGCCATCACCCTTAGGCTTAAAATAGAGTAAAGAAAAAAAGGGAGTTCCCAAAAGGCTCCCTTTATCTTTAACCTCCTCAATTTCTTTCTTTGTCAAACGTCTTTTTTTGGTAAACATCAAACTGTTAACTGCCGACGCCCCTTATTGCGCCGTCGCTTTAAGACCTTTCTTCCTTGTTTAGTTTTCATCCGCGCCCGAAAGCCGTGTTTTCTGGCGCGCTTTCTTTTTTTGGGCTGATAGGTACGTTTAGTAGCCATAAAACAGCCTTATTATAAAACAAACATCAAGGATATACAATGCTAAAGCCTTTCCTTATTAAGAGAATTTATAAAAATAAATATTCCTCCAAAGACAAATTTGGTTTTCTATCTAACTTATTAATATTTTTAACAAACTCTTTTCTTTTAAATTTATAATAGGCGGCAACGCCAATCATTGCCGCATTATCGGTGAGAAGTTTTTTAGAATAGGGGACAAGAACAGAAACTTGGTACTGACGAGCCACCTGCTTTATTTGCTGGAGCAGAGCAAGATTATTAATCACCCCGCCGCCCAATAATACCTGTTGAGGATGATATCTCTCTATCGCCTTTTTCAATTTCAAAACAATTGACTGAACCAGGGCTGATTGGAAAGAAGCGGCAAAATCTTTAATAAATTGCTCATCACGCCTCTTATGAGGGATTTCCTTCAATTTATAAAGGCAGGCTGTTTTTAACCCGGAAAAACTGAAGTTCAAACTTTGACTACGGACCATCGGCACAGGCAAATCAAATTTAGCCTCATCACCACCTTCAGCCAATTGAGAAATGATTGGCCCGCCCGGATAGCCCAAGCCTAACATCTTAGCGACCTTATCAAATGCTTCACCGGCGGCATCATCCAAAGTCTGTCCTAAAATTTGATATTGGCCTATCTCCTTAACCAAAACTAATTCCGTATGGCCACCGGAAACAAGCAAACCCAGAGCTGGAAACTCCAATTTGAAGTTTGCTCCGCCATTGGCGGGATGAAATTTGAAATTTTTCGCCAAAGACGAAAGCAGGTGCCCCTCCATATGATCAACGGCAATAAGAGGCTTTTTATATTTTTCAGCTATTTCCTTAGCTTTTTTAATACCCACCTCTAAGGCAATTGCCAAACCCGGCCCCGCTGTTACCGCCACCGCATCAATTTTTTGCCAATTAACTGGCTTTATAGCAGTATTAACCACCTCATCAATGTGCTCCTGATGAGCCCTCTTAGCTAAAGATGGAACCACCCCACCCCAAGGCCGGTGGATGGCAATTTGCGACCAAACAACATTAGACAAAATCTGCCGACCTAAAGTAACCGCGGCGGCGGTTTCATCACAAGAAGTTTCAATAGATAGAATAATCGGTTCTCTTTTCATTTTAGATTACTCCGGCCCGCCTAGCCGGCGAGGCTGGCTAATTATTCGCTCTCCTTTTCCTTGATGCTCTAAATTTACCCAAACAACTTTAACTGCTAAACTATCAAAAATTTTATCCCAAGTTTCTCTGCCCTTTTCCGGCCACTCAATGGCGACAACATTACCCGGTTTAATTAATCCTCTTACATCCAAAGCCAGCCATTCTTCGGCTGTCTCAATCCGCCAAGCATCTAAATGGTAGAAGATCCCTCTCCTACCGCCAACTTCAAACGGATATTCACGGATTAGAGTAAAACTGGGAGAAACAATCGTCTCCTTTATTCCCAAAGCCCTACCTAAGCCTTTAGCCAATTGAGTCTTGCCCGTCCCCAATTCTCCCTGGAGAGCAAAAATTAGACATCTATTTCTTAATTCTTTCTTGTTTTCTTGAAAAATCTTTTGGGCTAACTTCTTAGTTTCTCGAGGAGAACCGGTAACCACCCTAAAATTCTTACCATCATTAATAGATTTCATTATCAATATTTTACCTCAAGCCTTCCACTTTTAGTAATTCTTATTAAATAAAATCTCTTTACTACGATACTACATAGTATCGTAGTCATATGAGAAGAAAAAATCATTACCGCCTCTGGACCAAGAGCGGCCAAAGAATTTAGCCAAAAAATTGCCGGACTATTAAAAAGTCAATGACTGAGAAGACTACTGGTTAGAAGCCTGACCATAAATAATAACTTCTGTGCCGGGATTATCACCGCTCGCCAAAATACTTTTCTTGCCTCGCAAATCCGGTTGAGCCCAATAATAAAGCAGAGCCGCTTCTTCGGTCTTCATATTAATACAACCGTGGGACATAGGATAACCAAAATTATTATGCCAATAAGTGCCGTGAATGCCATAACCCTGCCATTTGGGATACTGCCAATTATAAAAATACATTGTGTAGGGAACATTGGGAAGATAATAATAGGTGTTTAAAACCTTCGAGCCGCCGTGCATTAAGCAGTAACGCAACTTAATCCAAATACGAAAACTACCGGTTGGCGTCCGACCCCATTTGCCGGTGGAAACCGAAAAATTATAAACCATCCGTTCGCCTTCATAGGCATAAAGACGCTGGTTGGTTAAATCAATCTCAATTCTCTTTGGGGCATTAGTCTCTCCCAGAACAGGAAAAGATTCGTCTTCTCTCCCGGAAAGCGATTGAGTCAAATCAACTTTTTGGTTATCAAAAATAGCTGATTTTGCCAAAGGGTCAAATTCGCCGGTAAGGTCTTTTGTGCTTAAAAAGCCCTGACCTAAAAACCTCTCCCAAATAGCCAAAACCAAAAGAAGTCCGATGACGATAAAAGAAATAGTTTTCAGTATTTTCACTAAAATTTAGTTTAGCAAAATCGTAGTTTAAATACCAGACCCCTCCATTTTTCAATCTCAAGGAAATAGTTCTCTGGCTAATTTTTTAGCTTCTAAAAGAATCCGCTCTTGGCCAGAAGGGATTAGCGGCTGGGAGCGGATAAAATGCGGCGGATTCCCTTCGGCAAAAGCGCGCAAAACAGCAATCACATTGCGGTGCTCCAATGGCAATAGCTTTTTTTGAATTAGTTTAGTCATTTCGATAAGCTTTTGGCTGTTTTTCCGCAGTTGGGCAATGGTTACTGGGCGGGAAAATAAAGGCACTGCCAAGCGGACAACGCGGATTAACGAGCCCTCATCAAACCTCTCACTCACATAATGAATTGTTGACTCGGTCCAAGGATTTTCTTGCCCCGTTACCCGGAGAAAAGCCAAGCGAGCGCAAGTCACCCGAGCGCCATACATCCCCTTACCGCCAAAACCAGGTCTCTTTCCGTCTAATGGCCCGGGGTGCTGATTAATAATTTTTCCCGAAAATCTCTTTACCACATTGGGAGGAGTTAGAGGCAACCAGCCATTTTGAGAAACCAAATCAATATCAAAATCTCTAAATATCTCTATCAATCTTTCTCCAAATGCCTCTGAGGTGAGAAAGTCTTTTGGCCGAACAACAAAGGTTTTTATCCCATATTTTTTAGCCTTTTTTATTCCCTGATTATCTTGTCGGCTGGAAACAACTACCGTGGGCTCGACTAAACCAGCTAATACCCCCTTTTGGCAAGCCTTGATTATTGCTTCCATCGTCGTGCCGCTACCGGAAATTAATAAAGCTATCTGTAATTTATTTTCTTTCATAACTGTCTTATCAATATTCATTTTAACAAAATCTTCTGATAATATTTTGCCATTTGACAAATAATATTTTTTTATCTACACTTTAAATTACCAGATGGCTAAACCCTATCAATACGCCACGCCAATTTGTTCAGTCTTAACGCTTTTAGCCGGTTTAGGAATAATCTTAGGCCTTAATACTTCTAACCCGCTCACCATTGTTCTTTTTCTTCTGCCCACTATTCTCTATGAAGTTTATCGCACCGAAGGAGCGACTACTAAATTAGCTTCTTGGGGCCTATTAATAATCTTTGTTTTAGAAATATTATTTATTGTCGGTAACATCAGCTTTGACTTGGTCAGTTTTTTGAGCACCGAGGAAAAGTACGTTGCCGGTTACAGGATGCCCTTAGGCGATATTAAGGTTGTTGGCCCAACGATAATGGCGGTTTTGTCGGCGGTTCTTTTCACTCGTACCCGAGGCCGATATACTAAGTGGTTGGCGGTCATTATTTTTATCAGCTCCTTTGCCATTGTCTATGCTTTAGACCCGACTATCTTTAGCAGATTGCTAAAATTCGGCATTGAAGAGGGGTTGGATAGGATCCAATATTAAGAAGCTTAAAGTTCCCCGCCAAAAGGGCAAAACCCATTTGGGCGGGTCCGCCTCTGGCGGAAAAGCAAAACAATTCAAAACTTAAATCTCTCTTTTTATACTCTATACCTTATACTCTATACACTATACAACCTTAGGCAAACCAGAATGACCAGAGAAATTAGTCATTTATCGTTTGTCATTTGCTGGTAGTTCATAATAATGTTTAAAGGGAAAGAAGAAGTTATTGTTATCGCTGTTTTGGCAATCATCGCCACCGCTTTGCTTTCCGGATATGGTGTCTATTATTTTTTAAGCTTGCGACCGGTCAAAATTACCAAGTCCCAACCTCTTCAAAAATCATCAACACTAAAAAATAGCTCTCCGACGACTATAACTCAACCTCCTAAAACAAACGAAGAAAATACTCCCGCCAACAACAAACTTCAATCAGCTCAAACAGTTTTGGAAAACTTCTTTTCTTACCTTGCTAACAAGCAATATAAAGAAGCGGCTACCCTGTATGGCTGGGGCCACGACGATGACCCGGGCAATAGCCTTCAAACATGGGCGGGGGCAAATAATACCGAAACCTTAAAAAATTATTGCGAAAACTTGAGTACCTGTCTCAAAATAAAAGTTTTAACCGGCGCCAAAACCAACGATGACACTTATAAATTTCTTGTCCAATTTATAGAAAATAATGGAGAAACCTTTAAACACTCCTCTTATCCGGGAGCCGAAACAATGATCGCTGATTTTAATTTTAGCGTTAAGAAAATCGATAATCAGTTCAAGGTTATCAACCCGCCCCTGTTTTTCCCATGAGCAAACAAGACTTAAGGATTATCGCTATCGCTGTTTTGATTACCGCCGTTTTGGTGGGAATAGAAACTTTCTGGTGGCTAAGTTTCTAAATTTGACAAACCGAAAATAATATTCTACATTAAAAACAGAAGTATGAAAAAAAGACTGTTTTTACTAATAATTGGTGCTTTTTTTCTTTCCTTTAATAAGGTTAGCGCCCAACAAGCCCTCCCTTCAGGCGGCGACAGCTTTGAAACGGCTGTTTATTTATCAGTAGGCGATTACCAGGGCGGAACAATAGAAGAAGGTGGAGACCATTATTACTTCATTGACAACGATGTCAAGCCGGGCCAAGAAATTCAAACCCAAGTTCTATTCAGCGGCAATACCAATCTTGGTTTTTTCCTTTACGATCGCAATAGAACAAAACTAACCCAAAAAGAATATATTGGGGAAAATGATAATAGTTCTCTTTACTGGCTCAATGGTGCTCCAAATGCGCAAAAATATTATTTTCGAATTAGAAACCAAGCTATTAATGTCGCTAATTTAAAAACGGTCCGTATTAAAATAACAGACCGCTTTGATGCCGGTAGTCAAACCGATGCGGGAGGCCTTTTTGAAAGTGCTCTTCCCATTGAAGCCGGCCAATATAAAGGCTTCCTTGATTTTAACTATGATGCCAGCGATAAAGAAGATTTTTATAAAATTAACGTTGCCCGCGGCCAAAAACTAACCGTCAAAGTCACTCCGCCCCAAAATTTATATATCGGATTAAAAATCTACGATAAAGATAGAAGCGAGCTTGTTTACGAGTATTCGGAAAATGAAGGCGCGATTATTACCGGCTCTATTCAGGCATTAACAACAGATACTTTTTACATCGTAATTTTCCCTGAATATGGCGACGAGTCAGAACAAGCCAGCCAATATTCCTTAGATATTTCTGGCGCGGGTGTTGCCAACGTTAAAGAGGGAATAGAAGAAGGCGGCGAAGCCTTGCCGGATAATCCCTTAGCTCAAATTAGCGCCTCTGTTCCCGGCGGCATATCGGGCATTATTAACAAAGGTATTAGGTTTATTTTACTTATCATCGCCACTGTTTTAATAATCATTGTTGTCACTGTTATTCTTCTGGTTAAAGGCAAATCAGGCAAAAAGGAAACGCCCCAAGAAGAGACCCCGACCAAAACAGAAAAAAAAGAAAATAAAAAAGAAGAAGAAACAGTCAAGCCCGAATTCATCTATTGCCCCAAATGCGGCGCCAAGAATCCCAGCGACGCCCAATTCTGCTCCAAATGCGGGGAGAAATTAAAATAAATCAATCACCCGAAAGTCTTCCCCGTTGAACTCGCCAATTAGCAAATTACTCCCACATTAAATTTTCTATAGTATAATAATAAGCATATGTACAATTGGTCAACAGACATCAACACCTTAAAAAAGTATCCTCAACAATATACTATTTGGCGATTAGAACAGTTAATCAATTTTGGCTTAGGAAAAGAAAAACTAAACAAGAGCGAACTAAAAAAATATTTTAATAAACTCAATATTGACCCTCAAAAAAAAGAATATCTTCGGCTCCTTTTATCTTAATCATCAATGACTAAATCAATTTTCTCTCCTCACCAAAGAGAATTTATCGCCGCCTTTACTAAAAGCAAACTCGCTAACAGCTTCTACTTGACCGGCGGAACAGCTTTAACCGGTTTCTATATTCCCTACCGGTATTCTGAAGATTTAGATTTTTTTTCAGAAAAAGAATTTAATCTAATGGAGATAACCGTCTTTTTAAAAGCGATAAAGAATAAGCTTGGCTATCAAAAAATGGATATCAACACTAGTTTCAACAGAAATATTTTCCAACTTTTTATCAATAAAGATATTCTCAAAACTGAATTTACCTACTTTCCCTTCTCACAACTAAAAAAGCCTAAATTAAAAAAGGGGATTAAGGTTGACAGTATTTTAGATATCGCCGTCAACAAAATTTTCACTATCTACCAAAAGCCAAGAAGCAGAGACTTTATAGATCTGTATATGATTCACCAAAATTTTGAGTTCGAAATTGATGACTTAACCAAAAAAGCTCAGATAAAATTTGATTGGTACATAGACCCCATTAAGTTAGGGAGTGAATTTTTATCGGCCAAAAAGCTCAAAGATTACCCCCGATTAATAGAGAAAATTCACCCCATAAAATGGCAAAACTTCTTTGAAAAGGAAGCAAAAAAACTGAAAACAAGAATATTTAAATAATTAGAGCCCTTCTTACCTTTCTTTATTTTCCACCCCAAAGGCAATTTTGACCGTGGCGCGATATTCAAGAATCTTTCCATCCCTGATCTTGGCCGTCATTCCCACCACATCAACACCATGAATGTTTCTTATTGTTTTGGAGGCCTCTTCCACCGCGCTTTGGGCCGCCTCTTGCCAGCCCTGGGGCGAGTTACCAACTATTTCAATTACTTTGGCTACCGACATTTTTTATCACCTTCTTTTAAACACTAAAACAACATTATTTTAAAAAGTAATTCTTTTACTTAAAAAGGCTAAACATTTTCCCCCAAAAGACCAAAATCAACCGGTTCACCAATTCCAAGGCATCCAGAAATATTTTCAGTAAATTAAATTCTTTTCCCTTCTGCGTTTCCCGCTCAACATCTGCTCCTAAAACTTTCTTTTCCTCATAAAACTTCATTTGGGTATCCTCGCTTTTCTCCCCCAAAACACCTGGTTTAATAATAATCGTCTTCTGCATTTCTTCCTCCTCTTCGGATATTTCTTCCGGTAAAATTAAATAGGAAACCGAAGCTAAATCTTTTAAAACATTGGTACCGCGACCATCGTTGACTAAAACCATTGATGAGGGCAAAAATTCCACCCTGGTAATGCCGGGTGCCTTGCCTTGAAAAAAAATGGTGCCAAAAACACCATGATCGGCAAAAAAACCGGGATTGGGTAAACCACCGGTCAACCGAGCATAACCAACCTCATTGCTAATTTCTTTTTGAATAAAAATATTGGCGAAAGAACCTGCGGTGGAAACATCAATTACCGCCAGCCGATGGGGGTCAAAACCTACATCAGCCTGAACAGCGTTAATAGGGGTTTTAACACCGATAATATCAATTTTTAAAGGGAAAATCTCCCCTAAGCGGTATTGACCTTTAGAGGGAATAACAAACGAAACAGTTTTAGGAGTAGGAGGAAAACCTAATTTAAATAAAATTTTACTTTCACCAAAAACAAAACCGGCGCAAAAAAGAACCACCAATAAAATCAAGGCAGTATTAGCCAAAACAGAGCTAAAGGAATGAGAACAAACAAGCTTTTCTTTTTTTATTTCTCCCTCATCTTCAAAAAAAGGATCAACGTTGTATTTTATAAAACAAATAAAATTAGGTGTTTTTTGCGGCACTAACAACCACCAAATAGGATAAGCGACAACTAAAAAAATACCCAAAAAAGCCAAAAGATGAATTAATAAAAACGAGGCAATGATGCTGGCAATGACGGTGAAAATTATTTTAAATATTAGCATTGGTCTTATCTCCCCACATAATACATTAAAATTGAAAAGTCAATCAAATTGCATTTTCTATCATTGTTAAGATCGCAAGTTAATCTTTCTATTTTTTCTATTAGGGCAGTTTGCCAGATATCAACCCATTTTTTAAGAGCGGGGAGAATTTCTTCTGCTTCAATTTTATCATTTTTATCAATATCAAAAAAAGCGACCGCACCGGGGAGAAAAGGCCTTGGCGTGGGCATAGCCGTCGGTGCTACCACTACCGTGGAGGTAACTTCTTCAGCGGCAGACGGGGCCGGTGTTGGCGTTGAAGTAGGGGCCGGTGTTGAAGTGGGAGCGAGATTAACTTGAAAACTTAAAGCGCTGCTGGCTTCGCTTTGATAGCCGGCTGGCGTTGTCGCCCTTATGGTAGCCAAGTAATCATTATCCACCACGCAATTACTGGTATTAAAAGAAAAATCCCAGGAACCGTCGCTGGAACTAATAGTAGTTTCGGTTTGAGTGGTACTGTCAACGGCGTTAGTAACCACCAATGTTATTGTGGAAGAGGGAACCGCCAAGCCGCTGACGCCCAAACTCTCTCCTTTGGTAATTTGACTTTGAGCAAGAGCAACTGTCGGCGGCAAAACAATATTAGCTAAGGTAGTTTCCGTAAAAGCAGTAAGAGCAATAGAATAAGTAACCGTCGCTGTCGCCAACCCGTTAACATCAGTAGAATAAATACTGATCGTGTGCAATCCTGCCGTTTGACCCAACAGACTTTTACTAAAACTGCCGTCACCAGCGGCAACAGTTGTCCCCACCACCGCTCCATTTTCTTTGATGGTCACTTGGGAGCTGGGGCTGGTAAAACCTTTCATGGTTAAAATAGTATCGCCAACGCTGATACTTACCGACAACTCCGTTTGCGCTAAAACAGAAGAAAAGCTAAAGAGAAAAAGAAGAAAAATTAACAGCCATAAAGCATTTTTTCCAAAAACCATTTAGTCATTTTGACTTATTTTTTATTTTCCCTTCCCGAATAATACTTTCAGGGCTAATTTTATCCTCTTGCGCCCCAAATAAAGCAAGACAAATAAAATTACCAGTCCTAAAAGAATCGCTCCGCCTATTTTATAAGGAAAGCCCCAAAAAGTAGTGGAAGCGGTCAATATCTGATTTTGCGTGCCATAAACTAAAGAAATAACGGCGGTATATTTACCAATGAGCGATTTTTGGTGCCAGGTGACGGGAATTTTCCGAATCGCGCCGGGTAAAACATTTCGGGATTCAATAGGAAATTTAGCTACCTCTTTACCCAACATATTGGTAATGGTAACCGTGCCTTGAGGCTTGATATGGATATTGCCATTGTTTTTAGCCCGGATTTCAAAATCCACCGGCCCATATTCCCAAAAAGATTTCTCAACTGAAAAGCTCTCTATATCAGCCGCCTCGGTGGTTTTCCCCGCCACCTTTAATAAAATTAAGGAACCCAATTGCTGGGCAACAGCGGCGCCGGTTTGGGTAGGCATCTCTTGCCCACCCACTTTAAAAACCAAAGAGCCAAAATGACCGCCCGGTTCGGCCTTTAGAGGCACGGCGGTTTGAAAAGAAAAGGTAAAATTGCCCTTGGCGGGAATAACCGCTTCTTCAGGTGTAACCACTATCCAAGAAGCTAAAGAAAAAGCCGTTTCCTCCTCTGTTAACCCTACCGACCCTTCCTCACCCAAGGCAGTAAAATTTTGCCGCTCCACCGAAACCTGTATCGGCACCTCATTTAAGTTTTCCACCCGAATGGTATTTTGCAAAATATCACCGGGATTAGCCGCTAACTCGAAGGTAGGTGGAGAAAGGGCAATACCCATTGACTCCTGGCTCCAAGCTTGGCGGGTAAAAAAAGAGACAGCCAGTAAAACCAAAGTAGGCACTAATAAATAGCCCCATTTATTAAATTTCATCTTCTGCTATTATATCATCAATAACAATCCCAGCAACCCCATCCGCCAGCTAAAGATAGTCGCCGGTGGGGTTGCTTTTAATACATCGGCGTACAAGTCAAGATGACGGTCGTTACATAATTACCCGCCTCTGTTGTTCCTGAAACCGCCGCTTGATAACCAACTCGCGTCGTCTCGTTAGAAACCGCCGTGGTAGCCACAGCTATCCCTTCATTGGTCGTAAGAAATTTAGAATACTTATTACTTTGGAACTGATTATAACCAGTATCCTCGGTGGTATAACCAAAAGCTTCTGTGCCCGTGCCCATTGTTGCTGGCGCCGCATGGGTACCCGTATGGTCAGTAATCGTCGCAGTACCATAAGTAAGCACACCAGTATATTTGGCGTAAATCGTGTAGCCGCTTGCCGCATTGGTAGTAACCGTCAAGTCATGGGCGGTAATCCCATTAGCAGAAGTAGTCACCGTTCCCAAGGGAATAGTTGTCGCCGTGCTATCAACAGTAATAGGAGCGCCGTTAACCGACTGACCAACACCAACCGCATTAACGGTAAAACTGATTGACGGATCAACGGTTAAAGAAACTGATTGGCCAGCCGTATAAATAAAGGCAACTGTGCCGCTATCTACACCAGCGGAACATCCAGTGTCGCTATAGGTACTAAACTGCAAATAATAAGCAGTGCCCGCCGTTGAGCCATTGGTAATGCCGGTTAAAACTACGGTTCGATCATCCGCACTAACCGGAGCTTCACCGGTATCATAGGTAAAAGTTAACGTCCCCTCAGCCGCAGTGCTGCCAATACTCCAACTTGCCGGGTTGGGAATAAAATCAGTTGTGCCATCTAAAGCCGCTGTTGAAGTTATCATTCCCGTCGGTGCTGATCCACCCGTGGCCGCATCAGAAAAAACCAATTTGATACACTTAATTGCCGAGGTAGTCACATTATCCCAATCAGCGGTATAGGTAACCGCCGTGGAGCTAGGCTTGCCGTCAGACAAAGAAAGGGAGCCGCCGGTTAAAACCGCTGCTTTGACCACTTGAGCCAAACCAAAAAACAATCCTCCCCACAAAGCCAATACGGCTATCAACCCAAAAATCTTTTTTATTTTCACTTTTTTCTTTTCACCCCCTTTTTAAGAAAGATCGAAATTAAAATATCGAAATCCGAAAAAATAAATTATAGATATCATGCTGACGAGAGCCAGAATCTATTTGATTCTGAAACAAGTTCAGAATGACAATTTCAACAACATAACAATTGTTTTTATTTTTCAATTTTTAACTATTTCCCCTTTCCCAATAAAACTTTTATCGCCCCAACCAACCTCTTCCTAATGAGAATACATAATATTATTATTGCTGTCAAGAAGAAAAGAGGAAAATAGGGAATAACCCAAAAAATAATCGGTTCGCTCCTTAATTTAACATTAGCACTACCGTAAAAAACATCAGCCTGGGCGCTAAACCGGCCCAAAAGAAATTTTTTATCCCAGCGCGCGGCTATTTCCTTTTCGGTTTTGGGCAAAACTATTTGGGGGCGAAAGGACACCCGACCCGCTTCCTGACCCCAAAAATCCTTAATAATCACTTCGCCAGAGGGGAACAAATGAACATTGCCCCAGTTTTGAAAAGAAAGAGAAAAATCTTGCGGCCCAAACTGGGAAAAAGAACGGGTTTGTAAGTTTTGAAGAGTAACCTGTTCAACAATTTCCCCCTTAATGGTTAAAAAAACCAACACCCCCACCCGGGCGGACAAATAAGTGGTTTGCGATCTTAAATTACTGGCCGATATTAAGGGCTGGAAATAAACCGTGGCGTAGTGGCCGCCCGGCTCGGCATTTTGGGGAATGTCAATAATAATGGCTATCTTTTTCTGCTCGTAGGGAGAAAGAATAAAATTTGGGGGGTCAATTTTTAGCCAAGAAGAGGCATTAAATGTTTGCCCCGCTCCCCCAAGAACATTGGTATTAACAACAAAGCTCTCTTGACTAACCTTAATGGGAAGGGAAAAATCAGTAATATTTAAAACCCAAACTCCAGTTTTCTTCTCTTCTCCCGGCGCCAAAACCTCTTCAATAATCGCCGGACTAACGCCTAAAGAAGACTTAGAAGAGGATGGGGCGGCCAAAACGAGATCGGTAAAATAAAAAAAGAAAAACAGGGATAAAGCGGCTAAAAGTGCTTTCTTTTGATAATTCTTCATATAATTCGGCAAATATCATTTGTCCGCCTAAGGCGGATCAGAACGACGTTATCCGCAATCGTCATCCCTGAAACGAATTCAGGGATGACACTATTCGTATCCGTCATTCTGATGAAAATCAGAATCATCCATTAAGTAAAATTCGAAATCCTAATTTCAAAATCCGAAACAAATTCGAAATTCAAAATCCCAAATCACAAACAGATTCTGAAATAAATTCAGAATGACGTTGACATCATTCGTACCCGTCATTCTGATGAAAATCAGAATCATCTGAAGACGATCCTGAATCAAGTTCAGGATGACGGCTGAATCAAGTTCAGAGCCTGCCCCGAATTTATTTCGGGGATGACGATAACGGAATTGTCATTCTGACGAAAGTCAGAATCATTTACTAATTTTCAATTCCTAATTTCCTAATTTCTTATTTTTGACTTTTAACTTCTCTTTAGTATTGGGCGGTAATGCCATAAGTTATCACCGTCGAATAAGTCGATGCTTCTTGAATGGGGTCTATTTTTACCTTATAGGTCATTGTAAATTCCTCGTTGCTAATGGGAATGCCGCTGACATTCTCGGTATGGTCGGCAACAATATCACCGGGGCCGGTGTGGGAAAAGGGGGCATAGCAAGGTGGATTGCCGCCGCCTGGACAGGGAGTGATGTTAAATTTATTAGCTCCCTGAACTAAAGTATCCGAAGAATGATAGCCAAAACCACGATCGTCGCTCAACCATTCACCAGGAGAAGCATAGGTGCCGCCGTTAAAGTCAATAATAGTAAAATTATTGTCCACAGAACGAAGGTAATCGGTAACAAAGGTGCGGACGACATAGCCGTTATAAGCATTGGTAGAAGTGGTTAGAGTGGCGGTCTTACTATCGGTATAGCTATTACCGGCGTTCAAATTAGCAAAAGACACACTGCCCGGATCAATACTAAAAGTCAGACTGGGAGCGACCAATTGGCCGTCAGAGGAAATGACCGGATCCTGGGTGTTGCCCGCCTTATCCACGGCCCGAACATTAAAATAATAAGGAGAAGAAGTCGTTAGGGTTAAGTCAGTGGCCGTTACCGAAGTGCCCGTGCCAATATTTGTCCAAGCTTTAATATCTATGCCGCCGGCCGTGGTCCCAATAGAATAATCATAATGGTCCAAGCCGGAAACACTGGCATCAAAACCACTCCAATTGGCGGAAAGAGAAGAAAGCGAGCCATCATTAAAATCTTTATCCACACCCGCCGTTCCATCATAAACAGTACCTCCGGTCGGATCAGTGGTATCAACACCAAAATCCCGCTCGGTCTCCAAATTGGTTTCATAAGAAACCCATGAAGAATAGGCGCTGGCGGCATCCTTAACCCGTGCCTGCCAATGATACTCGCTGGCATCGGTAAGACCGCTAATCGTCACCGTTACCGTCACCCCCGTTCCCGAGTAAGAAACACCAACACCGCAGGAATCCTCAACATTAGAAAAAGCTGTCCCCAAAAGGTCTTTTTCCACACAAAGATAAAGATTATCCGAAGCATCCGGATCGGTGGCGGTGGCCGTAAATTTCACCGAAGTCTCGTTGGTCCAATCGCCGACGGCCAAAACCGTATCATCGGTTTTCTTTTGGGCCAAGGAAGTAGGCGAGTTGGGCGGATTATTAGCAACAACGTCCCGATACCCCCGATTAGCAGTAGAAGTTTGTTGGCTGGCACCGGTGGCATTTAAAACACAATGATAATAGCGGCCATCACCATTGGCTGGCGCCCCGGTATCGTTATAGGAAGCAGTGGTCGCCCCATCGATATTACTATAATCGGCATCGGAATCGGCGGCGCTTCTTTGCCATTGGTAGGTTAATGAACCGACCCCCCGATAACCGGTATCGGTATTGCTATCACCACTATCACCGACAACATTGAAAGCGATCACCTTATAGGTTCGAGAGGCACCGTTGTTAGCCGACTGGCCTGATAAAGAGAGGGCGACATGCTCGGTGCTGGTGCCATCAGAAGCAGTGGCTGTGCCCGCGGTAATGGTGGGTGCCGACGCGGCGGTGTCATCATAAGTAGCCACATCCCCCAGGGTATCTAAAAGATTGGCTCCCTCGTAAACTTTATAACCGGTTGCCCCGGTAGACTTGGTCCAAGTTACCACCACCTTATCGGTGTAGATCCCGTCGGTGGCGGCGACATTGGTGGGTGGATCGGGAGGAACGCTATAGTAAACAGTTACCAAAACCTGATCAATTTCAATATTCTTGCCATCCTTAGCATTGGTGCCAACAATTTTAACCATAAAATGGTTGTTAATCTCGTCTACTGTCCAGGCATGATTCCAGGTTTGAGAAGCTCCTCCCTCGCTATAAACAGTATCTGTAGTAGCCAGCTCTTCGGTATCAGGACTGCGATTAACTACTGAAGTGTAGCTAGTGCCGTCATCCCAAGAAAGAGATGTTTCAAAATAGCCATTACAAGTAACGTTTGTTTCTCTCCCTTCTATTTGCACCAAAATACCATCAATTAAAGCATCGGTGGGAATATTAAAAACAAAACTAGAGAGGGTGCCGGTGGCGCTCCCCAACAAGCCATAGGTAGCCTTGCTATCATCAGAAGAATTCAGATTAGCAGTCGTCCAGCCAGTCCAATCGGCGCTGGAAGCAGAACCAGCCGTCTTAGCGCCAGTGTCAGAGTCTATCGCTAACTGCCACTGCCGGCTTTCTTGAAAAACAACAGTCTCTTCAGTCGTAACTACATTGATAGGCTCTTCTGCCGCAGCCGACGGCGAAGATTCTAAGAGGGGATCATCAATTGTTTGCGTGGCAGGATCAATCTGGTTAAACTCTGTCGCGTTTTCTTCCCCCAAAATCTCCTGGGGATGGTCAATTTTTTGAATTGTTTGCCTAAATTCCAACGGTCCTAACAAATAAAATTGGGGGGAAATGTTGGGCGCCTTAAATTGATAGGCAAGCTCATGGGTTTCACCTTGGTGCCAATCGACTTCCCAAATAATCTGTTTTTCCCCATTGTGGGGCTCGGTAATAGATTCTGAAATAAATTCAGAATGACGATCGCTCTGGCCGTCTTCAGTTTCATTCTGAATGATAAAAATGTCAGGAATACTTTCTACCACCCTGCCCTTAAAATCCTGGTTAACTTTAATTTTAAAAACCACCGGATAATCAACGGACGGGTAAATGCGGGTGGCGGTAATCCTTTCTACCTCAAAAGGCACTTCGTTTCTCACCTCAAAAGAATCGGTAACGGTATAGCGGCCATTTTCTGTTTCGGCGGTAAGCTCCATTTCATAAACTCCGGCTTCGCCCACCTCGTATTCAGCCTCATAATCAGGATTAAGGGTAAAATCATGGAGCTGGCATTCAGAATTAACAATAATCGTCCCCTCTTCAGTGGAAAGGAAAGCTTCCGCCGCGGAGGTGTTTTTTATTCGCAATTTTAGCGAGGCATCGCAAACCATTTCGCCTTCCTCATCCAAAACCGCCATCGCTAACTTAGCCATTTCCCCAACAAGATAAATCGATTTATTGGTGTTAATCGCCAATACTCCCCAAATAAAGTCCTGATCCAACAGCACTTTATCAGTTTCCTGGTCTTTAATATTTAAATGGTATTTACCAGGCTTAAAATTACGGGGCCGACTGATTACCAAGGCATCATCAAGGGTTTCCTGATCCCTTGAGACTTCCTCTCCTTGAGAAGTTAAAGAAACAACAATTTCTTCTAATTGGTAATTCCCCAAATCAACTTTTATTTTTTCTTTGGCTTGAAAATTATCTTTAGACAATGAAGGCTTTTCCTCTTTAACTAATGATTTTATAAAACCTTTAATCGGGTCTAAGAAAACCCTTTCCAAAAAAGAAGAAGATGAGGCTTCAGCGGCATTGGTAGCTTCTTCGGTCGCTTCTGGCAAACTTTCTTCAAAAACGGCGGCAACCGAAGAAGGAAAAGCCGAAGAAGAGGCTAAGGGAGCTAAGGGTAGGGTTGGAGAAAGAGAAGGAGAAGAAGATTCCGTCACCTCTAGAGACACAGGCGGTTGAACTTCTGCTGTTTCCCCCCTGATCTTCTGCCGGGAAGGGGAAGGAGTGAACGCTTCTTCGCCCATCTGCGCCGACGAAGACGCCGTTGCCCAAGCTAAAGAAGGAAAAAATAACAAGCCGACCAAAGAAACAACTATCAAAAATAGGGCAATAAACCGCTTAAGCTTAAAAAAACACTGTTCTATAAAAAAATGGCCCATATACTAACTATTATAATAAGAAATTAATCACCAACTGTCAAACCCGTCTAGCCGACGAGGCTGATATAGCAAAAGAGCCTTCATACCCGTCTAGCCGACGAGGCTGATTAATATCGGAAAATTCTTTAAGAAGACTCTTAAAAACAACAAGAAGAGGACTACATATAAAGTTTTGAGGAAATAATACGACCGCCGATAACCAGTGGTTCTTCCTCTCCCAAAAAACCAGCCGCAATCAAATCAATCGCCTCGTCTTCGGTCAGCCCCCTACTTCTTAGATAATTAAGGCTTTCCTCGGCAATTCTGCCCACCGAGGCTTCGTGAGTAATCTGGGCTTTTTTATTTTGAACAATAAGCTGAGGGGTGAGAGAAATTTCTGCCTTTTCATTAATTAATAACCCCTGGCAATCAAGGTGTCCCAAACTTTCTTTTTCGGCCACAATCTTGCTTACTGCTTTTATTTGGCTATCTTTGCCTCCCACTAATCTTAACTTAACAATTCCTCGCGCCCCCACTCCTCTCAAAAAAACCGTATCTTCTATTGCTATTTTAGAGCCAAGGCCGCGGGCAACAAAATTTATATTGCAAGAGGAATTTTTTTGGCTAACGATAGTCGTTTTTAAGCGCAGATCTTTTGGAGAAGCAATACTTCTATAATTATAAGCGAGGCGGGAGTTTTCTTTTAAAATAAATTCGTAATCAGGATTAACAAAATCTTCTTCTCCCCATTGGTGGAAGTGGTTATAAACAAGAGAGGCTCCTTTTTTAAGAATAAGCCTGCCTTGGGCCCGATGTGTTGCGCACAAGCTTTTTTCAGCCGCATTACAAACAACATTGGCTTCTGCCTTTATATTTTTCTCAATCACTAAAAGATTAGTAAGATTTTGGGTAGTTTTAGGCGAGGCAATGGTAATGCAGGTGGTTAGGGGAAAATCAATTTGCTTTTTTAGCCAAACAAAATACCCCTCTTTTGGTTTATCAACAAAGAGGTTTCTGGTCCAATCAAGCTCTTTATAGGCTTGCCGGCTAGGGAGAATAACCAGCCCCTCTTGACTTTCGCTTTTTTTTATTTGATGGTCAATCTGCCAAAAAAGGGCATTGTTTGCATTTTTCATAGCCAAATTTATTTATCGTCCGCCAAACTTTCCGCCAATGGTGAGATGAACAAATAATTTTCCCTTTCAACATTACATGAACAACATTAGGTTCTAAAAATCTAAGAATCTCGCCCCGGTGGGTGATTAACAAAAGGGAAACACCATTTAACAGCAATTTATTTTTAACCAAATCAGCCACCTTAGCTAAATTCTTTAAATCCAAACCAGCGTCTATCTCATCCAAAATAACCAATTTGGGGTTTAGACCCATGACTTGCACCATCTCGGAAATTTTCCTCTCACCGCCGGAAAAACCAACATTGACTTCTCTATCCAAAAGCTTAGTATCAGCAATAAACTCCTTTACCGTTACCTTTCTTTGGGAGGTTTTCTCTAAAAGTTGAGACAAGGTTATCCCCTTAACCGCTGGCGGGTACTGAAAAGCTAAGGCTATCCCCGCCTTAGCCCTTTTTTCTATGGGCCAATTGATGATATTTTCCCCCTGAAAGAATATTTCCCCGCCGCTAACTTTATAATCAGCAAACCCCATTATCGTCCCCGTTAATGTTGTCTTACCTGAAGCATTTGGTCCCAACAAAGCATGAATTTCTCCCTTTTTAATTTCTAAATTAATTCCCTTTAGTATTTTCCTCCCCTTTGTTTCCACCGAGAGATTATTAATTTTTAACATTTTTTATTGTCAAGTTTTTTTGATCAACCTTCAGCCATCTTTTACTCCAATATCTCTATTGTCCTTCCCGCGCCTCCTTCAAGATATTTTTGAGGATATAATTTTTTAAGTTCCGCTTTGTGCTGAGTACAATGAGTGGGACAAATCAACTCCAAATTTTTAAATAACTCAAATTCGGAAAATCCGTGCAGTCCACCGACAATAGCTGTTATTTTTCCAAATTTTCCTGCCGCATCCAAAATAGTCCCCATATAGGGATGAGAACAGCCAACAATCAAAATAACTCCCATGGGGGTGATCACCCCCATGCTTTGCTCTATCCCTTCCAATTCTCCGGTAGAGAAAACATTTTCATCAATCTTTTGCGGTTTTTTAAGAACAACTTCGTTTTTCAATCCCATCGCCGCGGGAACATAAATTCTTTTTATTTGGGGATTTACCTTTAAAAATTGATCTAACCCACCACTGTGATCAGAATGAAGATGGGAAATAAAAATCTCATCAATAGAAGCTGGGTCAATCGCCAATTTTTTCATATTGGCCAATAAAATTTTCCCGTCGGCACCGGTATCAAAAAGTATCCGTTTAAGTTTCTGTTCAGGCCCACGTAAATCTACTTCCACCAAGGCAGAAAAACCCCAATCCGACTGAAGATCTTTTCTATAAGCGGTATTATCGTAAATAATGGTAACTTTCATTTAGAAGCCACTGTCCCAATATTATATCACAGTCGCGTGGCCGTCCACTGTGGTGGGCCTGCCTCGCCGATGAGGCGGGCTTTTGCGGTATGACCTAAACCAGAACGAAGCTTGGCACAGGGCTGTTTAAACCAATAAATCTGTCTAAATGAGAAATCTTCTTAAGGAGATTGAAAGACACGAAGTAAAAAAAATGAGGTATCTTTATCTTTACTCTTAAAAACTAAATCAAATTTAAACAGATTTATTAGTTTAAATCTATTGGGAAATATTATAACGCCGATTATCTAATTAGTCAAATAAAAAACCCACGACCTGACGGTTGCTCCGCCAGCTGGCGGATCGCTTTCTTGGAATAAAGAACAAGAACTACTAACCCGTCATTCTGGTAATCCGCCAGCTGGCGGAGCATCCAGAATCGTCTAAGGATGGATTCTGGCCCTGTGGGCTAGAGCAAGCCAGAATGACGATACTCTTAGCCGTCATTCTGGTAATCCGCCGGTTGGCGGATCGCTTTCTTGGAATAAAGTTAATTTCGTTCTTGTTAATAGGCTTAAATTAGCCTCATAGCAAAACATTGACAAACTATTGAGAAAGAATATAATTTTGATTGAAACATTAACAAACTAAACATTAATTTTTAATAATAATTTTGCCCTCAAAAGCGAAAACAAAACATGCAACCAAAGAGCAAATCTTTAATTGAAATTGAAAAGGAAGAAGAAAATCCTCCCTCGCCAATTGAGAACCTGGCAACAAAAGGTTCTTTTTTTATGCCCCGCGCCACCGTCCGTCAGTTAACAGACTCTGGCGACGCGCGGCAAAATGATCTTTTTCCTTATTACTACCACACCAATAGTTATTCTCCGCTCTTAAAAAATCTCCATTATGAAGTTTTTTCTCAAATTGACGATTGCCAAAAACTATGGCAAGAATTTAGCCCCAACACCACCCTGTTTGATACTTGGGATTTCCGGTTGGCTTTTTGGAAAGGGTATAACCATATCCCTTATTTCTTAGTTTTAAAAAACAATTTGGAAAATTTTGCCTTACTACCTTTGTGGTACGAAAAAGACAAAAAGAAATACACCTGGTTTGGCAGTACTTGGCAGGAAGAAAATAAATTTTTGGTTAAAGACCCGCTTTTTATTCCTTTATTGCTAAATATTTGTCCTTCTCCCGTGATTCTTAATGCCATCAGCGCCGAACTGCCTTTATGGATAAAGAAAACTATTAAACTAAAGCCGGATGACCCTAAATACATTCTTAAACTGGAGACAATCAAGTCTGCCGATGATTATTTGAGCACCCTAAAAAAGAAAAAAAGACATAATTTCAAAAGAGACAGAAGAATTATCGAAGCCCAAAATCCTCATATTACCTTTAACAATTTTGCCGACTTTGACAATATGGTTAAATTAAGTATGAGGAGGTTTGAAGAAAAAGGTGAAGATACCGACTGGGAAGACTCCAGAAGGGTGGAAACTTTCCGTCAAATAATTAAATTGGGGCAAGCCGGTAACAGTTATAAAATTAGAATGATAACCGTGATTATTGATAACAAAGTCGCCGCCGTTGACTTAATCGCCTTATTTAATGATTGCTACTCGCCCCTGAAGTGTGGTTATGATGTCAAAAACTTTCCCGGCATTGGTAATTTTGTCAATCTTTTAGAAATAGATGATGCCATCAACTTGGGTATGAAAAAAATGGATTTCTTAGAAATTGGTTATGGCTGGAAAGAAAATTGGTTTGAGGCTATTCCCCTGTTGCAATATGAAAAAAAATAATGCCAACCAGCCTCGCCGGCTGGCGGAGACTCCAGAATCGTCTAAGGATGGATTCTGGCCCTGTACCATTTCGATACAGGGCTAGAGCAAGCCAGAATGACGATACCCTTAGTCATCATTTTGACCCTGCCCCTGGCGGGCTCGTAGAAATTATTAAGAAAATGAAATTTCATCCCGCCATTGGCGGGATAATTTCTCTTTTAATTTCGATTTATTAATTTCTATATTTATTTGAATTTTGATTTTAATTTGTATTGGG
>Ga0210057_1002220_pt1 | contig 28047 bp, 25 predicted proteins | sample CryGeyCG2114_010_2_FD_183968 | JGI IMG/M metagenome (GOLD analysis project Ga0210057, IMG submission 183968) | Groundwater microbial communities from aquifer - Crystal Geyser CG10_big_fil_rev_8/21/14_0.10 (SPAdes) (version 2) | ecosystem: Environmental > Aquatic > Deep subsurface > Groundwater ...
GGCGGGAGTGACGGTGGCAACAGAGGCTTTATCCTTAGGTTTAATGACAATAATTTTGAGCAGAAAAAGAGTTTAGTTTTTGCTTTTTTGAGATAGTTCCCTTTTTGAAGTATGGACGTTTTTTTTGGTTTAAAAAAGCCAATACTGACATTTTTTTGGACTGATGTCCAAAAAAATTTAGCTATAAAAATAGCTAAAAAAGCAAAAAATAAATCAGTACTTTCCCCCAAGCCCTTACATATTAGTTATGACAATTTTTCACATTACAAACAGAGGCTTTGACACATTTAAGCACGGGGGTAGAAATAATAACCGCAGGATGACCGCACAATTGCCGTATGCCTTTGAATTGGGAAGCACGGACCTTTAGAATAAAGCATGGACTCTTCTTTGCCGACAGTAATAGTGTATGGGGTGGATCATTTTGTGGCGGAAAAACTGGTAAGAGTGCTTTTGTCTAAAGACTTGAACGTGATCGGAGTAGGAAGTTTTGTGTCTGGCTTGGGAGATTTGGAAAACTTTTCTTATATGACGGATGTGTCGGAAATTGAGACAAAATTTATATGCGTGTTTGATTTTGTAGGCAGTGAGCTGGTGTGGAAGAAGGCAGAGCAGATAGGGGCAAAGGTGACAGTAATAAGCTGTGATGATGAGAAGAGAGAAAGAAGCTTGAGGGAAAATCTAAAGAATTTTACAGGAAATTGGAGGATGGTAAGGGCATATAACGTTTATGGACCGGGGATGAAATTGACGGGATTTTTGGCAGAGGCAATGATGCAGGCGGTAAAAAACCAAAACTTACTGTTGCCAGCAAGAGAGGAGAAATTTAGACTGTTGGCGGTAGACGATTTGGTGGAGGCAATCATGAGAGCAACTTTTTTGTCGGGGACAGAAAGAGAAGAGTATTTAATTATGGGAGAGGAGAGTGATTCGGTGGCGATGGCGGAAGTGTTGATTGATGAAGCAAAAATGACCAGACTTAAGGTAAAAGAAGAAAATGTGGAAGTAAAAAAAGAGAGTGAAGAAGAAGTGGTGGAAAATTGGGAAAAATTAAGATGGCAACCGGAGATAAGTTTTGCCAAAGGGGTGGGAGAAACATTGAGATCTTTTTTTTCTAGGGTGGACGAGGAGAATAGAAAAGGAGGAGGGAGAGAGGAGGTGGAGGTGAAAACGGGATGGAGAAAGATGGAAGTGGTGGTGGAGGAAGACAGTCCAGAGTCGAAAGTCGAAAGTCGAAAGTCGAAAGTCAAAAGTCGAAAGTCAAAAGTCGAAAGTCAAAAGTTGCAAGTTGCAAGTCATAAAAAGACGGAGGAGATTTTGGTAGTGAGAAATTCAAACATGAGGCCGGGGAGTAGCTCTTTTGAGGAGGAAAAAGAAGGGGTAAAAGAGGCGGAGAAAGTAGAAAGAACGGAGGAAAGAGAAAAGAAGAAGAAAATTGGGGGATGGTGGAAATGGCTATTGGGAGGAGTGGTGATAGTTTGTTTGACGGTACCGATAAAGTGGGGAGTGGAGACGTTTTCGATTTATAAAAATGTAACGAAAGTGAAAGGGATGATAGAAGTGAGAGAATATAAACAGGCTTCTGAATTGGCGGAAAAATCGATTAAAAAAGTAAAAAAACTGGATAGAAGAGTGAGTGACTGGGGTTTAAATAAAAGGGAATGGGGACGAAATTATCAGGCGATGCTGAGAATAACGGAAAATATACTGGATTTGGAAATAAAAGGAGCGAGTTTGGCCGGTAATTTGGAGAAAATGAGTGATTTTATTTTAAAGGGAGGAGAGCTTGATTGGGATAAAGATTTTTTAAGTCTGAAAAATGATTTAATAGAAGTGAGTGGAAAATTAGGGGTATTGCAGGCGAGATTGAAAGGGGATTGGAGTTGGTTGCCACCAAGATGGAAAAGTTGGCCACAAAAAGGAAATACATTACTGGCGGAAGCAAAAGAGAAAATAGATTTAGGAGTAAACGGAATGGAAATTTTGCCTGATTTTTTAGGAGTAGGAGGAAAGAGGAAAGAATATATGGTGTTGCTACAAAATGAAATGGAGTTGAGACCTGGGGGAGGATTTATCGGCTCTTTTGGAATATTGTCTTTTGAAGAGGGGAAATTGCTTAATTTTGAGGTGAAAGATGTATATGAAGCGGATGGACAACTAAAGGGTCACGTGGAACCACCGGAAGAAATTAAAAAATATTTAAATGAGGCGGGATGGTACATGAGGGATGCCAATTGGGATGTAGATTTTGTGACAGCAGGGGATAAAATTGCCTGGTTTTTGAAAAAAGAGATAGGCAGGGAGGTGGATGGGGTAATTGGAATAAATTTGGCGGTGGCAAAAAAATTATTGGAGGTGATAGGGGAGGTTTATGTACCTGATTTTGAAGAAAAGGTAAATGAAGCAAACTTGTATGAGCAGGCAGAATTTTGGTCGGAGAGAAATTTTTTTCCCGGATCTAATCAAAAAGCCAGTTTTCTGGGTGGTTTGAGCAGACAACTATTTGAAGAAGTGAAGGATTTGTCGACAGAGGAAATGTTGTCTTTGTCGGCAGGACTGCTGGATTTACTGGAGAGAAATGAGATTCAACTGGCGATAAATGATGAAAAAGTGGCGGAAAGGGTGGGCGAATTGGGCTGGAATGGAGCAATGTGGGAAGGGACATGCGGAGTGGATAGGTGTTTGGCAGATTATCTTTACATAGTAGAGGCAAATGTGGGGGTAAATAAGGCGAATTATTTTTTGTATAGAAATATAGAGCAAATGGTGGAAGTGTCGGAAAGGTCGATATCAAGAGTGCTGAAAATTAATTATGAAAATATTGCCAAAAGTAATGATTGGCCGGGAGGAGATTATAAAAATTATATGAGAATATACTTGCCCTTGAATGTCAATTTGGCTCAGGTGGCTTTGATAGATGGGAACAATGAGGCTTCCAGAAAAGTTTATAGTTTGGAAGAACTAAAAATTAGCCAAGTAGGGGATAAAAAAGAAGTGGGATTGCTGATGACGGTACCAGTGGGAGAAAAAAGGATAGTGGAAGTGCGCTATTCGACGGCGATTGATTTGACGGGGACGGATAAATTTTCATATTTGAGTTATGTACAAAAACAATCGGGTTTTGGAGATACGGGTTTGGTGACTTTGGTGTCAATCCCAGCCGGTTGGCAACCACTACAGGTAGAGCCGGTGGCCAGTATGGTGGGAGGAAAAATACTGTTTAACCAGAAGTTGGAAAGAGATATAAAAATGGGAGTAGAACTGTCTAAATAGAGGCTAAAATTATGGTAGAATAGGGATAATGAATTTTAAAGGCTGTATTGATACGACACTGAGGGATGGTTTGGCTTCGCCACTTTTGTATGATAGTAAAAAATATAGTTTCTCGATAGAGGAAAGAAAAAAAATAGTGGAATCTCTAGTAGAACTGGGAGTGAGACATTTTGAGTTTTTTTCGCCGGTGGTGGGAGAGGAGGAAGAAAGAAGTTTTAGAGAGATAAAAAAATGGGTGGGAAATAAAAAAAGAGGCAAGAAAATTTATTATTTAGCGCATTGCCGATGCTGTGTTGAGGACATAAAAGCGGCAATTGAAGCAGGCTGTGATGGTTTGAATTTGTATATGGGACTATCGGCTAAGGCTCAGGAAAATTATGGTAAAAGCTTTTCGGAAATAGTGGCGATAGTAGAAGAAACAATAAGAAAAACCAGAGAAAAATATCCGAAAATGTGGCTAAGATACAGCGGGGAAGATGCTTTTCGAACACCAACAAAAGACCTTTTTTATGTTTATGATAAGATAGCCGGTTTTGTAAACACCGTAGGAATGCCGGATACGACAGGGATGGCCAATCCTTTAATGGTGGCTAAAATGGTGAAATTGATGAAAAAAAGATATCCGAGGGTGAACTTGGAGTGTCATTTTCACAATGAAAGAGGGATGGCGCTGGTTAATGCTTTGTGGGCGATTAAGGCAGGGGCAGAGTATGTGGATACCAGTGTTTGGGGAATGGCGGAAAGATCGGGAATTAGCTCTATAACTGGTTTGCTGTTTAACCTTTACCATTTGGATAAAAAGCTGGTGGCCGATTATGAACTGGAATTGTGTTATCCGGTGAACGTGTTGATGGCTTCAACCTTGAAAATGCAGGTGCCTTATAATGAGCCGGTGTCTTTGACTAACAGAACTCATGTGGCGGGAGTACATCAAAAAGCAGTGCTGAGTGATAAAAAAAATTATGAAGCGAGTAGTTTGGAAAAGTTTGGGGTGAGTAGAGAGGAATTATTGCTGGGACCTTTAAGTGGGTGGAATTATATTTTTTATTATTTGAAAGAGGTAGAAAACTTTTTGATAGATGAGGCGCAGGCGAAAGAGATTGTGGCTAAATTTAAAAAAAGAAGTGGGGAGATGGGGCCGAAGTGTCATCCGGAGAAATTGCTGTTGGAAATTGTGGCAGAGTATGGTTTGTCGAAAGTGGTGGTACCGGAAAAATATAGAGAAAGAAGAATGGAAAATTTGGAGAAAAAATGAAAAATTTTGTGAGAGTAAAGGAAGATTTTGTGTGTCTACGATGTAGTGAGAAAGTAAGGGGGGATGGGTATACTGATCATTGTCCCAAGTGTTTGTGGGGAAAACATGTGGATGAAACAATCCCTGGAGACAGAAAAAGCAGGTGTCGAGGGCTGATGAGACCGGTTATGGCCAGTTATGAAAAAGGGGAGATAAAACTTAATTATAAGTGTGAGAAATGTAAACATGAATTTTGGGTAAAATCGGCAAAAAATGATGATAGAGAGAAGCTTTTGGAAATGGTTGCGGGGATAAATCGGGGATAGTGCGGAGAAAAATGGACAATAAAAAACCCGCCAGAAACGACGTTTTGCCGTTTGGCAGGTTTTTGTTTAATCTGCTTTGCGCTCACCTTTAGAGTCAAGAAATTGACTGCAAAGGTGAATCGCGCAAAGCAGATTTCCTTTTGAAGGGATGTTTGTTTGCGGATTCACAAGGTAGGGCTAGGGGATGTAGGTACGAACGGCGACATAGATCTTGTCGCCGCTAGTTTTGAAAACGAGGATGGTTTTGCCATCCTGGGTTAGTGCATATGGTGGTGGCCCTTGGAGGTAGATGCCGTTACCAGCAACATTGTTGCCTCCTATCCGGACGAGGTCGTTTTTGATGGTGATTTGCTCACCATCTGGACTGAGCAAAACCCGCCCCTCTAGGGGTTCCCATTTTCCTTCCCTTAGGTAAAGAGAGGAGATATTTTCCAAACGGTAACGGTGCCCTTTCCAGACGAGAGCCATAAAGGATGGGTTTTCGACGGTGAAACGCCGAGAATCTGTCCAGAGCCTATCGAGAAAGATAACAGGGGATGGGGTGACCTCGACAGTCACCTTTTTTTCGACCTCGACGGTCACTTTTTTTTCGACGACGACGGTCTCACGGATGACCCGCGTGACCTCCTTTTCGATGATGACCGTCTCCTTGACGATCTGTGGCTGGCAAGCGGTCAATAGAATGACAATCAACAAAGCGACCGACAACTTCTTCACGATGACTCCTTGCCCGTTTGGGCGGTAAAAAAACTTCAAAAACACTGTGAATCCGAATATGTTAATGTACATACGGATTGTAACATTATATTATAGGATTGTCAAAGTAGGAGTTAGAATTAAGATTAAGTTAGGAATGTTATAATGCTTGTCATGGCTAAAAAGAAAAGTATGATTGAAGAACTGAGGAAAAAGTTTGGTTTGGAAAAGAATAAAAAAACAGGTAAAAAAGACAATAAAATACCTCAAGAGATATTGGATAAATTGCCACCGGGAGTGAAGATTAAAAAGATAGAAATAGGGCCAAGACAGGTTTTGAGAGCCATAATTGTGGTACTTTTGATGTCTTGGTTTTTGTCAACCATAAAGGAAGTGTTGGTGCCGGAAGAAATAGTGCCGGTACCACTGAGTAAGGTGGTGGAAGCAATAAAAAAAGAGGAGAGTAAGGAAATAACGGTGTCTGATGATCAGATTGTGGTTGCTTTGAAAAATGAAGATAAAATTTTGGTGAGCTCGAAAGAGCCAGGGGTATCATTGACGGAGATTTTACAAGGAGAAGGTGTAGACGTAAGTCAGATTAATTTGAAAGTAGAAAACAGACAGGGATGGAAGGCTTTTTTGAACGTGATGTCTTTGTTGTTGACAGTAGGAGTGCCGTTGCTTTTTATTTTTTGGCTTTTTTCGAGACAGACAGGTAAGGGGGGAGGAGGGGGAATGTTTGGTTTTGGTAAATCAACGGCCAAGCTATTTATCAAAGGTAAACAAAGTGTGAAATTTGCTGATGTGGCAGGAGTGGAGGAAGCAAAAAACGATTTAATGGAAGTGGTGGATTTTTTGAAACATCCGGATAAATATCGAAAAATGGGAGCAAGGGCACCAAAGGGAGTGCTATTGGTAGGACCGGCGGGAGTGGGAAAAACACTTTTGGCCAGAGCGGTGGCAGGAGAGGCCAATGTGCCTTTTTATTCGATGGCAGGGTCAGAGTTTATGGAAATGTTGGTGGGGGTGGGGGCATCACGCGCCCGTGATCTTTTCTCAACGGCGAAAAAGGCAGGAAAGGCAATTATTTTTATCGATGAAATTGATGCAATTGGAAGAATGAGAGGAGGAATTGACGGAGGACACGGGGAAAGAGAACAAACTTTGAACCAAATACTGGTAGAAATGGACGGATTTGACGCCAATAGCGCGGTAGTGGTGTTGGCGGCAACCAACAGAGGAGATTTATTGGATCCGGCCTTGCTTCGACCAGGGAGATTTGACAGGAGAGTGGTGTTGGAAATGCCGGATATTGAAGACAGAAAAGGGATATTGGCTATTCACGCCAAGGGTAAACCTTTTGTGCCGAAACTTGACTGGGAGGCAGCAGCTCGGCGAACAGTGGGTTTTTCGGGGGCGGATTTGGAAAATATGTTAAATGAGGCGGCGATAAAAGCGGCCAGAGAAAATAAAACAACTATAAACATGGATGATATAGAAGACGCGGCTTTGAAAGTGAAGCTAGGAGCGGAAAAGAGAAGAAAACAGACAGAAGAGGATAAAAAAATGACGGCTTATCATGAGGCGGGTCATGCGATTGTCAATTTTGTGGAAGGACTGGATCCGGTGCATCGGATATCGATAGTGTCGAGAGGAATGGCGTTGGGCTACACTTTAATTCCACCTAAAAAAGACAGGATTCATGAGACAAAATCGAGACTGATTAAACAAATGGCGATGGCAATGGGAGGGAGAGCGGCGGAGGATTTGGTATTTTCTGACTTGACGACGGGGGCAGCAGCAGATATTAGCCATGCAACGGGATTGGCCAGAAATATGGTAGTGGAATGGGGTATGAGTGATTTGGGGCCGATTAATATGGGGCCACAGGTAGATATGGATAGTTTTGGGACGGCTTATTTTGAGCCAAGCAAGATTTCAGACACGATGATGACTAAGGTGGATGAGGAGATAGGAAAACTGGTTAATGAAGCGTTAAAGAGGGCTAAAGAGGTGTTAAAAAGCCAAAGAAAGAAGTTGGATGAGGTGGCAGCTGTGTTGGTAGTGAAGGAAAGCTTAGATGAGAAGGAGTTTGAGAAACTAATGAAATCTTGATGGTTTGTCAATTTTTTTTAATTAATGTTGTTGTTTTTCACGCTTTTTGTGAACTTTTTGTTATATCTAGAACCCTTGGTTCATCTATGGAAGTTCAAATTCGCTTTGAAAAAGACAACATTAATTGTTTGTTTTTAGTTTTCTTCGAGGTGGATGATGCGTTTTGTCATGATGTACAAGTTGACAAGATTTTGATTTAGTGATAAAGTAGGGTATGAATAGAATTTCTACGTATGATTTTAGAGATAATTTGGCTTATTTTTTGGATGAAGTGGTTAGGTCGGGTAAACCTTTGGTGGTGGAAAAATATAAAAAAGCAATAGCGGTGGTGGTGCCTTATGATGATAAATACAAGGTAAGTGAAGATTTTGAAGGTTTTTTTGGTTTTATAAAGGATGAAGAAAGCGGGGATAAGTATTTGAAGAAGATAAGAAGGAATAAAAAAGAAGCTGATTATGTGGTTAATTTGAGAAAAGGAAAATGAAAAATTATTTTTTTGATACGGATATAATAATTGATTTTAGTAGGGGGAGAAATGGCTTGTTGATGAATTTTTTGGAAAAACAGAAGGAAAAGAAATGTAAATTATGGGTGAATGCCATAGTGATGACGGAATTTTTTGCAGGTAAAAGCTTGATTGAAAAAAAGAATTTTGAAAAGGCAAGAAAATTGTTTGATTTTTTTGGACAAATTGAAATTGGAGAAAAAGTGGCGCTAAAAACGGGGGAATTGTTGAGAAGGGGACAGATTGATTATTTGGCTGATGGATATATTGCGGCGAATTGTTTGCTAAATAATTTAATATTGGTAACGAATAATAAGAAACATTATAAGAAAATAGAAGATTTGAAGATTTTTACTTAATATTATTGTTTGTTTTTAGTTTTCTTCGAGGTGGATGATACGTTGGAGAATAGCGAGAGAGGCAAGGCGAATGGGGGCTTCTAAAAGAGAATTGTCCTGAGGTTGGCCAAGATTTTTTACCTGAGAATAGGGAGTATCGGAAGTGTAGTTTATAATGCCGATGTCAAAAGGAGCGGAATTTAAATCAATGATAGTGTTTTTGGGAGTGGGCTGGTCGTAGGTGGACTGGGTGATGGCAGAAAGAAAAGGACCAGCTTCCATCTCGATGATAGTGAAATTATTTTGAGAATAATGACGGAGAAGGGCTTTGTTTTCTAGAAAAGTACCAAGAACGGAAACGGATTTTTGGTTGGTGATGATAGAACCCTGAGGATAGGAGTAAGAAAAATCTTGGTTGAAGCAATTGTTTATAAAGTAAGTGTTTTGGGAGTGTTCGTCGAAAACAATTTTGGGAATATGGATATCACCAACTTCGCCATTTAAAACGGCCGATTTACCCATAACATAGACACCTTTGACTTTGGCAACGTTTTGTAAAACTTCGTTTAGAACCAGATGGGCGGAAAAACCGAGAGGATAGTCAATATTGAAAATAAGAGCTTGAGATTTGGCTAAAGTTTGCGGTTTTTTGATTTTGAGAGCCGGGTCGAGTTTTTTGGAATGAGCAAGATGTTTGAGGGGGATAATTTGGGTGTTGATGTCAAGATAATGGGAGGAAGGAATAGTGAGGGCAGAGGGGGGTTGACCAAGAAGGTTTAAAAGAGAATAGGTGTTGCTGGAGACAAAATAAATAGTTTGGCGAGACATGTGGAAACGGTTTGCTCCGATGCGATTTCGATTTTTGCTGAAATCGTTCGGAGTGCCTTTGGCAGTGACAGTGGCGATGTTTTTCCACCATCTTTGGGTAGTTTTGGCATAATCATTCCAAGAACCGGCTAGAAGCTGAAGGCGAAGGTCAGGGATGGGAGGGGGGACTTCTAGTTGATAAGCGAGAAGAAGGTTGACCATATCGTCAATGTCGGAGACGGAGGCGACAAAAACGGCTAGAGTGGCGGTTTTTTTGTCAAAGTGAATGGTGCGACGACGGGAGGGGGTGGTAACTTGAGGCCAGGAACGAACGGAAGGAAAACCGGCTTTGGCGAAAACTTCGGGACTTTGGCCGAGGAGAACAGTTTTGATTTGGGAAATGCAGGCGGGAAGGCGGGAAAGAGCGTAGTTTAGAGAATCGGGACCGGAGAGGAGAGGTTTCATTTTCTGGTAGGTATTGACCAGAGATTTAAGAGAAATAGGCTTATTTGATTTGAGGGCGGAACGGTAAGTGCGAACATGAAGTTCGATGGCGGAAATACTAGACATATATTAAATTTACAGTTACAAGTCGAAAGTGGCAAGTCGAAAGCTGTAATTAGCAATTAAGAATTGGAGCAGGGATGGTATAATTTTGAGTATGAGTGTAGAGAATGGACTTTCTTTTTCAAGTAGGGTTTCTTTGGAGGATTTGCAATTGGCTGATCAATTGCTTGCTTCAACTTTGGCAGAAGGAATTTCTCAAAGACATTTGTTGGGAAATGAGACGAAAGACGTGGATTTTGAAAGAGTCAAAAGGAGAACTGCGGAAGAAATGCTGAAAACGTTGACGGGAGATTTTAATAGTTTTGGGCAAGTCCAAAGAAAATTAGATGAGGGATCGTTGAGTGAGGACGAGGAAAGGAGAGCGAGAGAAGGATTATTGCGTTTGGAAGGAGCGATATTTGTGGTAGTAGACAATAATGAGGAAATGACAAAGTTGGCAATTATAGACCAAAGAGGATTGGACAGAATTTTGCCACAACCGTGGAGGGGAATGGGTCAAAGTTTGAGAGAAAGGATGATTAAAGACAGAGAAGTAAGAGGAATACTGGGTGGATTAACTAGAAAAAGAGAAACAAGACAAAATGAAGGTCAGATGAGTAGAGCCTTTGAGAAAGCAATTGATGATCTTGACGTTTTGTTGGAAAGAGGGGAGAACGAAGATGCGGCAAAGGCTTCAGGGTTTTTAAATCGGGAATTGGCGAGGGTGGAAGGAATAAGAGTGCCGGGACGAGGGCAAGGGGGAGGACAGACGGAAAGCGAAGAAAGACGAAGAGGGATTTATGGTGGAATAGATACCGGTTTGGCAGGAATGATGGCGACGGGAGGGAAAGACGTTGATAAAGAACATGTGGCTTCAATTGCATCGGTCAAGAGGGCAATAGAGGAAGTAGGACCATTATCGGGAAATGGTAGGAGAGAAATTGACGAATGGATGTATAAGTTAGTTGATAGTGTTGGAAAAGAATCTTTGTTTTTTGCCGGAGGATGGCAACAAATACTTCCTTATGTGGAGGGAAGTATGTCTGCTTTAGGTTTTGACGAAAGAAGACTTTCGGAAGAAATGGCAAGAGCAAAATCAAAAATCTTATGTGTACATATACGAGAAGTGATTTTTCATTGTGATGACGACACAAATAGTTTTGAACAAAGATTGGTACCAGCGGCTTTATTACCAGAATATCAATGGAATTCGGAAATGGCAGGAATGATAAAAGCGGATCCGGTGGTTGATCTATTTAGAGAATGGTATGTTGATGGAGAAAATGCAATTGCTTATAGTGATAGGGGTGATGAAATAATAAAAAGGTTGAAAGGAAGGAAAGAAATGAAAAAGCCGGAATCAGAATGGACGGTGGAAGAATGGGCAGAACAGGGGAAAGAAAAAAGAGAAAGAGTGAGGGAATGGGCAGAAGAGTTGACGGATTATGTGTTGGAAAGTGAGGAAGTAAAAACTCTGCTAGAAGCAAGTTGTGAAAAAATGGAACCGGGATCTTGGAATGAAGGAGTGTTAAAAGAGAGATTTATGATGGCTATTTCGTATTTTTTAGTGGAAGATTATCCAAGATGGGTTAGTTGGGCGCTGACGAATGCTTCAAATAAAAATGAAGAGGTTGTAAAAGAGGCGAGGTGGTTGGAAGGGCTGAAGACAAGTTTAGTGAGAAAAAGTAGCAAAGGAGAAATGAGAGAAATAACTTCATGGTCTTCGGATGCTTTGGGAATAAAACATCCGTTTGTTTCTTTGGTAAGACCAGTGGATTTGGTCCGATTTAAGGGAGGATGGGACGAAACAATCTTGAGGCCGATAGAAAGAGCTTTGGTAAGATTGTCGGTGGGGAAATGGGATAAAGGAGTAGTGCCAACGCCATCTACAGTGGGACAAAAAGATTTGGCAAGATGGAATGCTTTGTGGACGGCGGTGATAGGTAACCCAAGAGGTGATGCTATAGATGACTTTGAAGATTTGATGAAAGGTTTTGATAAGATGGTTGATTTAGATCCGAACAGAAAAAATAGAGATGATTATTATGGTTGGATTGCGGGAGAAATTATTTGGGGAAAAGTGTTGGCTTTAACAGCTGGGACAAGAGGTTCTGGATATTTTGATAATATAGTGAAGGCTTTGGCAATTGAAACTAGTTCTATACCTAAAGAAAAAGCACAAGCGATGGCGGCAATGATGGATAGCGGCTTTCAAGCTGAGTTTGGACAAATAGCGGAAATTATGAATAGATTGTCTTTGAAGTTAGGTGCATCGCCACATTATAGGTCGGCGATTGATAAATTGGTGACGGAAGCGGGAACTCAAGACCCTGAGTTGATGAGTAGATTGGCAAGACTAAGAAGATGGATTTTGGGAGTGGCGGCGGTGGGAAATACTTTTTCTGAAGGCGGAGGGAAGAAAAAAAGATAAATAGTGTGGCGGATTAATTTTTTGGAGAGGGTTGGGGGGCACCGGTACGGATGGTTTGAAGAGGTTTTTGTTTGATTCTTTTAAGATATTTTTTGAATTGAATAACACTTAATTGTTGTTGGCTTTTAATCATATTTGTTTTTTTATGAAGTAGAGGGAGGAGGGGGAGGGGTACGAAGACGGGGAATTCGAATAGGAGCTTGAGAACGAGATTGTTCAGCCTGGGATATATCTTTTTCAGATTGACCTTCTTGTTCACCTTGAACTTTTTTGTTTGCAGAATCTTTGTAGGCGCCATGACCGGTAAGGGTCTGCCAGTTTCGACGTTGTTCAGAAGCTTTACCAATAATAGCAAAAGGAGAGAATCCTTTGCCTGATTCACCAATGGCACTGCTCCAGGGAGAGGGTTTAAGCTGGAAAATAGCCAAAGGAATTAGTTCAGGAAGTTTTGATAAAAGCATGATGCTAACGAGACCAATAGCAACGGCGATTACCCCACCACTGGGAATAGTGGCAACATTGGTAATACCTGAAAGGACGCCTCCGCTTTCAAGTAGACTTGGAGCCCATAACATTTTATATGAAATTTGATCAATGATCAGATTGGCTAAGACCATGAAGAGTAATGAAAGAGGAAAAACAGAAAGGTTGGCAAACAAGCTGACTAACCAGCTGGAAAAACCAATCTTCATCCCCGGGATGGAACCAAGGCCGATTTGAAGAGGAGCAAGAACAATACTAAAAATAACGGAAACATAACATTTAATTAGACCAAAAAAGAATTTAATTAACCATATGGCAATGGTGATAGTTATGATTAGAAGGATAAGAGCTATACCTATTCCTCCACCAATTAAATGACCTAGTCCCGGAGCAATCATACCTCCAATGAGAGCTCCGACGAGAGCTCCAATGAAAGCTAAAGATTTTAGGGGTACGGCTCTCCAGATAAGAGAATCGATGGTGTCTAACCCAGGAACAGATAATCTACTAAATTTATAATTAGAAATGGCAGGAGAAAGAAGATTTTCGTTGAGATCTTTGCCTTGTGATTGAAAGAGGAGAGAAAGGAAGAGACTTTGAAGAAGTTGCATTAGGTCGATTAAGAGGCCGGCGATGGCGTAGGAAAAGGTGACTAAAATAAGAGTGGTGATGATCTTGGGGATGGCGGTTTGAATAGTGATAACGGTTTGAGGGCCGGTTTTGACACGGAACATGACTAAAATGCCTAAAATAACAAAAATAATAGCAGAGAGAGAATAAATAATATTTCTAAAACCTTTCCAAAGAGGAAGTAAGGGTTGAAGGCCGGAGAAGCCGGCACCTTGAGCATAAGCAGGTTTACCCAAAAAATTGTCTTTGACTTGGGCCAGATATTCGATGCCAGAGGCAGGAGGAGTGTAAAGAGCGGCGATGAGATTGGTGGTAGTACCGATGGCACCACCGGGAACAAAAGAAGTTTCGGGATTGTTGATGCTGTCGGCAATGTTTTTGGTGCCAACTAAGGTGTCGAGGGTTTTTAGGATGGTATTGTCCATGTTGGAACTGACCCAGTTTTCCAGATTGGGGTTGCCTTCTTCGATAGTTTGAGAATATTGAGTAATAATGTCAGTTTGCTCGGCTTGGGCTTTGAGGGATTGGGTAATGAAGGTGCCGGTTAGGATAAAAAGAGCGATAATAAGAGACCAAGAGAGAGTGGATAATTTGGGAAAAAGGCGAGTATTTCGGTGATTTAGTTTGACAAGCAGGTTTTGCAAGGACATGTAGGATAATTTTAGCATAGATAAGCTTTAGAATTGCCAGGAAGCGGGGTGGAGCATTTTGGCAAATTTTTCGAAGGTTTTTTGAGGTAAACCACCGCCGGGACTTTTGAGGTCAATATCACCACTGGTGGCGGAACCGGGGCTATCGGCTGATTCTTGGTCAGAAGCAGGAATGAAACTGGCGGCAAAGTTGGTTTGAGTTTCGATGCCTTCTTTTAATCTGGGGTCATATTGTTCTTCAATATCGACAGGAGCGGAAACTTTTTGGCTGTGAAAAATTTGGAAAGCTTCGGCCAAACGTTTGAAGAAATTAAATTGAAGAGGGTTAGTATTGTCTTCGACAGAAGAACGCTCGACGGTTTGGCAGATTTTGACAGGAGAATTTTGATGAGAGGCAGGAAGCATTTGCTGGACAACAGCGGTGTCAAGGTGAATGGCAGCGTTGGGAAGCATACGGTCATGAACGGTTTGACCATTGTCGTCGGTGGCAATGACTTTGGAGTTGAGGGAACCAGCGGCAGTAAGATTGAGATAGGGATAGGCCAGGGCATGACAGGGATGAGAAGTATCGGATAGATAAACAGGCAGACAGGAGCCATCGGGTTTACCGCAATTTAGAGAATAACAACCGGAGTCACAATCCCAGGCGATTTGTTCATTTAAAAGTTGACCGGTTTGGGCCTCGGAAATAAGATTGTCTTTAAATATTTTTTGATTTTTATCAGGAGTGGATTTGTAGGCGGAGCTGATATATTGATCTTGAGAAAAAGAAGTGAAGGCTTGGTGAAGCTCGGTTTTGCTGGCCAGAAAATTGGTGATTGGTTTGAAATAAATAGTAAGATAGCGGGAAAATTTACTGGCGTATTTGTCTTCTTCTATTTGCTGATTGACGGAATCAACAGTGCGAGAGATGGGGTTGCCGTTTTCATCTCTGGCATTTTGGTCAACGTCATATTGTTGTTCGGCGGTAGTTTGGTAGGTACAGACGGTGACGTATTGTTGGGAAGGAGGGTAATTGTCGTGGTGTTTATCCAGAGGATGTAAGGCTTCTCCCGGTTGAGCGGGATTGGCAGAGTTAATATTGACGGGAGGAAGAGAGGTAGATTCTAAACGGCAATCGGGAGTTTCCAAACAGCGGGTAGGAGCTTCGCCAACATAGAAAGGTTTACCCAGAGCTTGAGCTTGACTTAGAGCTTGAAGAGCACTGTCTTTTTCGGCGTCGTTGTAAAAGTGAGCGGAGGTGAGGGTGATGTCGGAAGCGGAATTGCTATTTTGATAATCGCCGTTTTGAGGAGTGTCACCTAAAGTACCGGGTTGGCTGGCCATTTGGCCGATACTAATTTGAGCGGAGGAATTGATGGAGTGAATGACGGAAGAAACATGGGCGACCCAAGAATTGTAGGCGGGAGGACAGGAAGATTGACCACCACAGTGAGGCTCATTGGCTAATTCGTAAGCAAAAAGAGCGGGATGATTGCCAAGAGTGCGGACAAGATTTTCGACGTGAGGGAGGTAATATTGCTGGTAACCGGAGGCATACCAAGAAGTGGGATCGGACTGGATATTGGCAGGGAGAATATCACCGCTGCTATTGCTGTAATCGGCCAAGGCAATAATGACTTTTATACCGTTGTTTTGGGCAATATCAAGAACGGTTTTGAGTTTTTGAGGAGAAGCCCTATCGGGAGTACCCCAAAGTCTGATAATGGAAGTGCCACAAGAGGAGGAAAGATAAGAAAGATGCTCTTGGATGGTGCCATTGTCGTGGGAAGCTAAGCTATGCATATTGACACCTAAGAATTTGTCGGGGAATTTTTGACTGATTTGATTTAGGGCGGTACAAACTGAGCTGTCTTTGAAAAAAGAATAACGGTCGTTTTCCAAGGGGTTAATTTTGCGATTGCCGGAATATTGCCAAAGAAGGTAGCCTTGGGCACCGGCAGAAAAAAACTGAGAGACTTCTTGCTCTAGATCTTGGGTGCAGGAAGCAGAGGAGGGGTCTTGACTTTGTTCGAGAGAAAAAACGGAAGAGGGGAGAAAAAAAAGAAGGAGGAATAATAAGAAAAGGCAGAAGGATTTCACAAGATAATTATATCGTTATTTGCCGGGGATGACAAAATCAGTGATAGCAACGCCAGTAAAACCCTGAATGAATTTGAGGATAAGATAAGAAGCAATAATGCCAACCAGACCGAGAATGGCGGAACCCAAAGTGGAAGAGGCGGCGGCAAGTTTTTTTTCATCTCCACCGGAAAAAAGGTAGGAATAAGCGCCGGAGATAAACATAAAAAGAAAGACAAGACCGGCGATGAAGGTAATAACCTGAAGGACATTAGCAAAAAGACATTCGATACCCTGAATAGTGGCGACACCGTCTTTGGCGCAAAAACCACCATCTTTGGTGGAATAATTGTTCCAATCGTCGATAGTTTGAGCGAAAACAGTCATAGATAATTATAACAAATAACAAAAAACCCCGACCGGAGCCGGGGTTTGAAGTTTGAAGAAGCTACTTTTAGTTAAAAGTAGGAATAGTGAGAGTGCTTAAGATATCAACTCCAAAGACAATACCGATGAGCTTGACGATAGCAAAAGCACTAAAGACAATGGCCAGACCGATAAGAGAGTTGGTAATTTGAGCTCTGGCGGCGGCAACGGCTTTTTCTTCTCCTTGAGAAGTGACCCAGCGAAGACCTCCCCAGATAAGCATAAAAAAGAAAATTAAAGCAACTAAAAGCATGATTAAACTAATAGCACCGGAAATCATGCCACCGATTTCTAAGTTTTCGGTAGCCTGAAAGGTACCACCATCGGTTTTAAGTTGAAGACTATCTTGAGCATAAACAGGGGCTAAAAGAGCGACGTATTTGATTTTATCAGTTATTTTTTGAATCATTTTTTGAATGAATTTTTAATGGTCTTTTATAGTTTAGCAGTAATTTTGGGAAAATCAAAGAAGATTGGGCCAGATAATTTGAAGTTGTTCTAAACTGGGGATACCAAAAATATGGCCTAAAACTTTGAGAATGGCAAAAACGGAGAAGATAACGGCCAAACCGACAAAGGCGTTGGTCATTTGTTCTTTGACGGCTTCCAGGTTTTTGGGGTCACCTCGGGATTGAATATAATTGAAGCCGGCTTGAATGAAATGGAAAAAGAAGAAAATGACTCCACCAATAAGGAAAAGAGTAATGATGGTCTGGAGGACGTTGTTAAAATACAATTTTGGTTCGGTAACTGGAGTATTGTTGGGTAAGAGGGGATTGGTAATCATGTGTTTTTAAGGAGAGATAGATTTAGTAATATTTTTGAAAACAAAATTTAGGTCGAAGAGATTGCCAAGACCAAGAAGTTCGGCCATAAGAGAAGTAAGACCAACAGCAACAACGATGATAGCCAAACCGATAACATTGTTGGTAAGACTTTGGCGGGCATTTTTTAGCTTGTCTTTGTCACCATTGGAGGAAAGGAAGGAATAGCCGGCGAGGATAATTTTAATAGTAAAGTAAATAAAAGCAACAATAGTAAGAAAACCAATGACGGAACTTAAGGTGTTTTCAATTTTACCGACACTGTCTACTCCGGAGGGAAGGGGAACAACGGGGTCGATGACGTAATTTTCTGCCAGAAGATGGTTATTGGGGTCCATTGATAGTGGGGTTTAAAATATTTAATCCGGTTAGTTTTTCGGCGACGGTGACTAAAGTGAAGGCAGAGGCAACAATAAGGATACCGACGAGACCTTGCCAAATTTTGTTCCAAGCAACTTCAATTTTTTTGGGGTCACCATTGGCATTGAGATAGTCAAAACCGGCCATAATAAATTGGATGACAAGGGCCAGGCCGGCGATAACAGTGAAAAGTTTGATGACATTGCTGATAAAAAGAAAGAGACCGGCACCTTTGACGCCGGTGGTAACGCCAGGATAATTTTTGAGAGCATCGGGAGGAAGGATTTTCCCGAAAATGGCAAAAAGAGGAAAAGTGTTGGTTTTTTTAGAGATTGGGGTTAAGTATGTCAAGTCCGGTTAAAACTTCTATTATTTGGATTATAAAGTAGGAGAGGAAAACAATGGCGAAACCAATGAGGGCATTGGTAATGGCCTGTTTACCCTGTTGGGCTTTTTTGGGGTCGCCTCCACCTGTGCCCATTATAAGGCTTATACCACCGAAAATCAAAAGAAATAAAAGGATAATGCCGGCTATAACGAGAGCGTTGCTCAAAATAAGGGAAATGAAAGTGGCAAGGTTGGGAAAAGTTTGACCAAGGGGTTTGGGTCCCCAGGGGGTTTTGCTAAGGTCAAAAGCATAGACAGGCTTCATGGTGAAAATTATACTATATTGTAAGGATGGGGTTTGAGGAAAGGTCTGTTTTTCCAAGGTTTGAGTGTTATAATGCCTCTGCTATTGGTAAAATAGATAATATCTACCTTTGAAAAAAGAAAGGATTATTAGTTTAGTATTAAATAATGAGAAAATTTAATTTATTTTTAGGATTGTTGATGGTTTGTTTGATTTGGCCGATAGAAGCGAGAGCGGATGAATTGGTTTTAAGTTTAATCGGAGTGGAAGCGAGTGAAAGTGCAACAGTGGAAGAAGCAGTAAAAACGGAAGAAACGAAAGAAAATATAACAGAAGCAGGGAGCGGTGAGGCTAATTATAGGTTGGGCTCGGTTTTGGAGGGACAAGAAGTGGGAAACTGGAACGGGATAAATACCGGCAGAAAAATGGTAAGAATGGCGATTTCACGAGGGGCAACAGCCAATACTATAGTATTACTATTATTATTGCCCTTGGTGGCAACAATTATTTCCTTTTTGCATTATGTGTTTGGTTTGTCGGGTTATGGCATATTTATGCCGACTATGATTGCGGTAGCATTTTTGGCAACGGGAGTATTTGGAGGATTGTTACTTTTTGCTTTGATTTTGCTAGTATCAATGCTGTGTAGATTGGTGTTGAAAAAACTTAAGTTGCATTTTTTGACCTCGAGAACGATAAATTTGCTGTTTATTTCTTTGGCGACTTTTGGACTAATGATGATTACTTCTTATGCGGATTTGATTGATGTTAGTCAGGTATCGATTTTTCCAGTGATGTTTATGATCCTTTTAGCGGAGGAATTTGTGAGAACCCAACTTTTAAAAAGTAAAGATGAAGCAAAAAAACTAATGATGGGAACTTTGGTATTAGCCAGTTTGGGAGCGATACTAATGAACGTAAGACGATTTCAAGAGATAGTGCTATTGAATCCGGACGCGGTGATTTTTTTGGTATTGGTGATCAATTTGTTGGTGGGGAATTATAAGGGAATTCGGCTGGCGGAGATAAATAGATTTAAAAAGGCAATTAGAAGCTAAAAAACTATGTTGAGTTTGAAGAAATATCGACGATTTTTGACCAAGAATGAGAGGAATAAGATTTATTTGAAAAAAAACAGCGTAGAGGGGAGGGTATTGGCGGATTCTAAGTATAGAACAAAAAAAGTGTTAGCTAAAGCCGGAGTGGGAGTGCCGGAACTGATTAAAAGATTTAAAAAAGAATCAGAAGTGGATAATTTTGTTTGGGAAAAATTGGAGGGGAATTTTGTAATTAAACCGGTATCAGGCTTGGGGGGAAAGGGAATAATAGTAGTGCGAAAAAGAGCCAAGTGGGCGGGAGAGTGGCATTTGATGGATGGCTCAATTATTACCATAGCTGACATTAAAAGACATTGTGCGGAGATATTGGCTGGACGATTTAACTCACATGGGATGGGGGATAATGTTTTGTTGGAAGAAAGAATAAAAATCCACCCAATGTTTTTGTCGCTAACTTCTTGGGGGACACCGGATGTGAGAGTAATTGTATACAACAAAGTACCGGTAATGGCGATGCTACGAGTGCCGACGGCAAAATCAGGAGGAAAAGCTAATTTACAACAAGGAGCGATTGGTTTGGGAATTGATTTGGCGACGGGAATTACTACTTTTGGGATAGAAGGTAAAGGAGAGGAAATCAATAAAATTTATGATTATAAGAGAAAGAAAAACAGAAAAGTAAACGGGATTAAGATTCCTTTTTGGCGGGAGATTTTGGAAACGGCGGTGAAATGTCAATTGGCGGTGCCGGAACTGGTGTTTTTGGGGGTAGACATAGTATTGGATAAAGAAAAAGGACCGATGGTGTTGGAGGTAAATGCCAGATCGGGTTTGTCGATTCAGATTTGTAATAAGGCCGGATTGAAAGCAAGAATGAGTAAGGTGGAAGACGTAGAGGTGAGAAGTGTCAACCACAGTGTGACTTTGGCTAAATATTTGTTTGGCGAAGTTTTTTTTGAAAAAGTGGAAGATAAGTCGGAGAGAAAAGTGATAGAACCTTTGGAAGTGATAAAAATAAAACTGGGGAAGAGTAAGAAAAATTTTAGAGAAGTGAGAGCTAAGGTAGATACCGGAGCGTTTAGAAGCTCAATTGATCAAGAAACAGCTAAAGAGTGGGGATTGTTGAGTGAAGATAGGATTTTGTACTACAGACATTATCGATCTTCTTTGGGAAAACATAGGGATAGACCGGTGATTGGTTTGACCTTTTGGTTAAAAGGAAGGAAGGTGATGACGGCGGTAAATGTGGCTGATAGACATAAACTGAGGACTAAATTTTTGTTGGGAAGAAAAGATTTGGGCGGATTTTTGGTGTCGGCAAAAAAAATTAATGTTAAGGAGGAAAAACATGAGAAATAAGATAGCAGTATTTTTTGGAGGAAAAGTAACTAAACATTTGGGATTGATTAGTCAGGCGGCGAAAAAATTGGGGATAGACTTGGATTTGGTGTCTTACAATAGGGTCAGTTTTGATACAGAAACTAGAAAAGTGCGGTTAAATACGCAAAATATTGATGAATATAGGGTGTTATTTTTTCGAACTACCGGCAAACACCGAGAAAGTGTAGATTTGATTTTGGACGCGGTGGAGGAAGGAATAAAATCAGGGGAAGTAAAAATTGTGGATCCAATATTGGTGGGAGGAAGAACCTCAACAACCCTGAAGGCTTATCAAATGTTGTCTTTGAGCCGAGCGGGGGTGAGGGTGCCGAAAACTGTTTATGGAAGCTTGTTTTATTTGCGGGATGAAGGGATAAAAAAGTTTTCCGGATTTCCTTTGATAATAAAGGGAAGCGGGGGAAACAGAGGAGAAAGAGTGTATAAAGTAGATGGAGGAAAAGAGTTGGAAGATTTGGTGATGAAACTGAGAACGGCGGAAGTGAGTGAGGGGAAAAGATATTTGATGCAGGAATATTTGGTAAATGACGGGGATTTTAGGGTATTGGTATTGGGAGATGAAGTGTTGGGAGCGATGAAAAGAAGCTCAACAAATAAGGCTGAATTTAGAAATAATTTTTCGGTAGGAGGAAGAGTAGAAATAGCAGAGATACCTGATAATTTGAAAAAAATAGCCATAGAAGCGGCCAGAGTGTGTGGAATAAGAGTGGCGGGGGTAGATATAGTGCTAAAAGATGGGGATTGGGAGAAACCGATGGTGTTGGAAGTAAACAAAGGACCTCAGTTTAGTGGTTTTACTAAGGCGACAGGCATAAATGTACCGGAAAGAATCGTTAAATTTTTAGAAAAAGTAGCAAATGAATAAAAAAATTTTGGTATTTACTATGTCGGAAAATCAGAGCCAGTATGAGGCGGGAAGAGTGGTGGAAGAAGCGAGAAAGATGGGAATAGAGGCAGAAAAGGCGATGTATCGAGAACTAAGTTTTCGGTTGGGAGGAAAAAAAGCTAGGGTTTTTTGGAAAGGAGAAGAGTTGACGGTTGAAAACTTACTAGGAGTGTGGTTTAGAGTGGCAGGAACCAGATCGGGGAAATATGTGTGGGGAAGAAATATGTTGATTAAAATATTGGAGGATAAGGTGAAATGTGTTAACCACGAGGGATATTTGCGATGGCAAAGAATGGGGAAAATTTTGCAACATTCGGTGTTTGCTAAAAACGATATTCCGATGGTACCGACAAGAATCTTTTATACTCAGGAACAGGCTGAAAAAGAAAAAATGGGAGAGGAATTTGGTTGGCCGATAGTGGCTAAACACGAGAAGGGTTTTCAGGGAAAAAGTGTGAGATTGGTGAAGAATGAAAAGAAACTAAAAAGATTGCTGGAAAGGATGGATGATAAAAATATCGGGATGTTTTTGTGGCAAAAATATTTGCCGACTAGATGGGATATTCGGGTAATTGTGTTGGAGGGAAAAGTGTTGGGAGCAATGAGAAGATCGGCAACGGGAAAAGAATTTAGGAGTAATTATAGTTTGGGAGGAAGAGTAGAAAAATGGGAATTGTCGGAGACAGATAGAGATTTGGCGGAAAAGGTGGCTAGGGTTTGTGGTTTGGATTATTGCGGAGTGGATATAATGAAAGATGAGATGGGGAATAGTTATGTGTTGGAGGTAAACAGACAGTGTCAGTTTAAAGGATTTGAGGAGTCAACGGGGATAAATGTGGCCAGAGAAGTGGTGAAGATGATAAGCAAAGGAGTGTGATTTTGTGGTAAATTTTAAGAAGAAATGAAAAATTTTGCTTTGATGTTTTTGCTGTCGTTGTTTTTGGTGGGAGGGTTGTTTTTAGTGAAAGAAAAACAGGATTTGAGAAAGCAGGCCAGTGTGGAAGGGGTGGATGTGGTGTTGTCAGGAGGAAGGGAGGCTTTAAGGGGAGAAGAATTGATAATGATGGTGGGATTGAATTCCGGGGAAAATAATTTTTTAGGGATGGGAGAACTACAAGTAAAATACGATAAAGATAAATTGAAGGTAGTGGCGGTAGAAAATGGAGGGGTGGATGTGTTTTTTGGAGAGATGGGAATGGTAAAAGAGGAAATAGATGCCGAAGCCGGAACAATTTTGTTGTCATTGGTGGCAGTAGAAAGTGATATGAGTGTTTTTCCAAAAGGGTTTTTTAACGTTTTGAAAATTAGATTTGAGGCGATAGCGGAAGGAGAGGCAAAAGTGCTGGTGGAGGGAAGAGAGGATACGGTTTTTTTGACGGAAGGGGATGATTTTGAGGTGAATAATTTGGTTTTAGGTAATACAAATGAGCTTGTTTATAATATTTTGGATGAAGAAATAGATGAGAGTTTGGGGTTAAATTTTTGGGTGAGTTTTTCGGGATTAAGAGCTTTGGGAGCAGATTGTGCTGATGAGTGGAGAGTGAGAGCAACGGTAGTGGGGGAAGGAAAGACAAAGGTTTATGAAAATGTGCGTTTACTGAGGGATGGAGAGGAAAGAGTGGAGCTTTGGGGAAATGATGCGCCTTTGGCTAGATATAGAGGAAGAATATTCTTGCCTGATTTTGAAGTAGGAGATAAGGTGGCGGTTTTTTTGAAAGGGCCGATGCATATACAGGTCAAATATGGCGAAAATAATCAAAACTCTTGGTATGAAAAAGAAGGAGGAGAAATTGTTTTGGGTCAAGGAGAAAATGATTTTGTTTATAATTTTGCCCAATATCCGCTATTGGCGGGGGATGTGACGGGAGAGAGCGAGGGGGTGTCGGATGGAATATTGGATAGTAGAGATTTTTCTTATGTAAAATCAAAAGTATCGGTGGATCGAAATTTGCTTTCGGGAGAAGAAGCTTTGAGGGGTGATTTTGATGGTAATTGTACGGTGGGAAATATTGATTTGGCGATTTTGATATTGTCGATGAGGGAAAGACAGAGTCAAGTCTATTAGGAAGTTTTTTGGTATACTAGCCTTAATTTGGGCAATTTCGTCCAAAGGACGATCAGCCTTTGGCTGAAGCTTTGATATAATTTGTATTGTGATAAGGGCAATTAGCTCAGCTGGTTAGAGCGCAGTCCTGATAAGACTGAGGTCGGAGGTCCGAGTCCTCCATTGCCCACTTTGGATGAAGAAATTGATAGGAACAGGGATTTTTATTTTGATTTTGGGAATATTTTGGGGGATTGAGAGGCGGAGTTTTTTGTCGAGTCCGTTGGGAAATGGACTTAAAAGGGTAGAAAAAAAGAAAGATTATCGGGTGGTGGGTTTTTTGCCGACATGGACAGTGGGAGAAACGATAAATTATTGTGACGAGATAAATGAGATGATTTTTTTGGGAATTGAGGTGGGGACAGATGGTGGTTTGATATGGGATAGTCAGTCTAATAGATTGAAAAGTGAAGCTTTTGCCAAGCTAAAAAATGGTTTTGAAAAATGTGGTGGAAAGACGATTTTGGGGATAAAAATGTTTGAAGACGAAAAAATAGATATTTTTTTAGAAAGCGAAGTGTCCAGACAAAATTTGCTAAAGGAACTAAAAGAACAAGTAAGGGAAGGAGAGTTTAGAGGAGTGAATGTGGATTTTGAATATCAATCTAATCCGACAGCGGTGTTGGATGATAAATTTGTTGGTTTTATCAGGGAACTAAAAGAAGCTAATTTGGGAGAAATAAGTTTAGATGTGTTTGCTAATACGGTGATAAAAGGAGGAGGGGAGACAAAAAAATTGTTGGACGAATTGGATTATATGATAGTGATGGCTTATGATTTTCACAGGCCCGGGGTAGATTTTGCTGGACCAGTGGCACCAATTGGATCACCAATAGGAGAAAGAAATATTTGGGAGGTAGCGGAAAAAACGCTTAAAAATGGTTTAGACTCAAAAAAAATAGTAATGGCATATCCTCTTTATGGTTATGAATGGAAAACTTTAACCAAAAATTTTGGAAGTGAGGTAGAACCGGGATGGTGGGCATTGGCGAGTTATAAAAGGATGAAAAAAATGACAGAAGGGGAAGAGTTTTGGGATGAAGAATCAATGACTCCATGGCGAGTGTATGAAAGCGAGGGGGAAATTCGACAAATTTATTATGAAAATTTGGAAAGTTTAGCTAACAAATTTTTGTTGGTGAGGGATAATAATTTTGGGGGAGTGGGTTTTTGGGCTTTGGGTTATGAAGGTGAGTATAAAGATGTGTGGAAAACTTTGTCGGGGATGTTGGACGAAGATTAATGTGTCTGGTTGACGTAAGGCTTAGTTTTGGGTAAAATAGATGCACTTGTAATGCTGGAGGCAAAAAAATATCAAATTTTATTAGAAAGGTGGGGTATGTTTTGAAAACGAGCATATTTGATATTTAAGAGCCGAAAGTATTCGGCTCTTTTTTAGTTTTGGGGGCCTGTGGCTTAGTTGGTTATAGCGCCTCGTTTGCAACGAGGAGGTCGGGAGTTCGACTCTCCCCAGGTCCACAGAGACAAGTATTTAGAATTAGAAACATAATTTATTGTGTTTCTTGACTGAATAAGCACATTAACAATCTGAAGAATCAACAGTAATTTTTGACAACTAAATAGAGTTGTCATATTTATTAAGAAGTTTTATTAAAGCAAATGGTGGATGCCTTGGTTGCTAAAGCCGAAGAAGGACGCAGAAGACAGCGAAATACGTCGGGGAGTTGTCAACAAATATTGATCCGACGGTGTCCGAATAGGGAAACCTCGGTCGTAGTAATACGACTGGAGCCGACGTAAGTCGGCTGGGTAAGCCGGGGAACTGAAACATCTAAGTACCCGGAGGAAAAGAAAAAGAAACTCCGATGCAAATCGGAAAACATTCCGTTAGTAGCGGTGAGCGAAAACGGAGAAGTCCAAACCTCAATTTATTGGGGGGTTGTAGGGTCACATATAAAAGATTGAAAGATTAGGAGAAGACTCTGGAATGGGTCATCAAAGAAGGTGAAAATCCCGTATCTTAAAATCGAGTAAATTTTGATGTGATACCTGAGTACCGCGGGACACGCGAAATGCCGTGGGAATCTGGGGAGACCAATCTCCAAGACTAAATACTTTAGCGGACCGATAGTGAACTAGTACCGTGAGGGAAAGGTGAAAAATACCCCAAATAGGGGAGTGAAATAGATCTGAAACCATTTGCTAACAAACAGAGAAAGCTCGTGCTTCGCACTCGCAGCCGAAAGTTACAAGTTACAAGTTATAAAGTAAAAAAAATACTTTTGACTTTGAACTTTTTGACTTTGGACTACGAACGCGGAGCGTGAGTGATCTCGTGCCTATTGAAGAATGAGCCTGCGAGTATTTGTTTGTCACAAGTTTAACCCTGTCAAACAGGGGAAAGCGTAGCGAAAGCGAGTCTGAATAAGGCGATTAGTGGCAAGTAAATAACCCGAAGCCGGTTGAGCTAACCATGGACAGGATGAACTTTGATGAAAATCAGAGGAAAGTCCGAACCGTTTAGAGCTGCAAATCTATCGGATGATCTGTGGTTAGAGGTAATATGCCAATCGAAACCGGAAATAGCTGGTTCTCTCCGAAATATATTTAGGTATAGCGTCAAATGTTTTTTTACGGGGGTAGAGCTACTGGATGAATACCTCTGGCGTAAGCCAGGGTATTTAACCAAACTCCGAATACCGTAATTTATAGTTTGGCAGTCAGTCCAGCCGGGCTAAGCTGGTTGGGCGAGAGGGGAAGACCCCAGACTCTCATCTAAGGTCTCTAATTTTTGTTAAGTGGGAAAGGTAGTGATGTTCCAAAGACAGTCAGGAAGTTGGCTTAGAAGCAGCCATCTTTTAAAGAAAGCGTAATAGCTCACTGATCGACTGGAAGGTTGCGCCGAAAATGTAAGGAGGCTAAAACAAAAAACCGAAGATGGAGCTCTATTAGACACGCTTGCGTGTTTGATAGGGAGTAGGAGAGCGTTCTAGTAGCGGTGAAGGTCAAGGTGTAAACTAGGCTGGAGCGGCTAGAAGTGAGAATGCAGGCATGAGTAACGAAATTCCGGTGAGAATCCGGAACACCGAAAAACCCAAGGTTTCCTCAGCTACGTTGTTCGTCTGAGGGTTAGGCGATCCTAACATAAATCCTGTGTAGTGCAGGAGTAGTGGATGGATAACCGGTTAATATTCCGGTCCTTTCTTATATTTGTTTTATTTGGGGCATGACGGCATATGGTAGGTTTAGAGCTTATGTGATTGAGCTTTTAAGCGTCTAGTTAGAGAAGATTGGTAAATCCGTTTTCTCGTTTTAAAATGAAGCGCGAATAAAATTCTGACTTCGGTCGGGAAATTGAATTAACCCATGTGTCCAAGAAAAGTGTCGCATTGAAAATATAGGAAATTCGTACTAAAACCGACACTGGTGGGTAGGTCGAGTAGACCAAGGTGATTGGAAGAAAGATGGTCAAGGAACTAGGCAAATTATCTGGGCGTAAGTTATACGAGATGCCCTGCTCTGACGTGAGTCAGAGATACAACAAAAGAATGCACGGCGACTGTTTATCAAAAACACAGGTCTCTGCAAACCCGTAAGGGGAAGTATAGGGGCTGATACCTGACCGGTGCCAGAAGGTTAAATGAGCGGATCTTTTGATTTATCGAAAGCGTCTGTGATTGAAGCCCTGGTGAACGTCAGCAGTAACTCTAACTGTTCTAAGGTAGCGAAGTCCTTTGTCGGGTAAGTTCCGACGCGTATGAAAGGTTCAACGACTGTGCAACTGTCTTAACCATCTATCCAGTGAAATTGAAAGAGCGGTGAAGATGCCGTTTAATTACTGTAGGACAAAAAGACCCCATGAAGCTTTACTGGATCTTTACATTGATAAGAATTTAATAATTGTCGAGAATAGGAGGGAGCGCTTGCGCGCCAGTGGAATACCTCTCTTTATTATTTTTGAATCTAACTTACTCCGAAGGATATCGGAGGAGGACCGTGTATGGTTGCCAGTTTGCCTGGGGCAGGCACCTGCTAAAAAGTAACGCGGGTACACTAAGGTCAACTTGGTCCGGCTGGAAATCGGGCTGTAAGCGCAAAAGCAAAAGTTGGCTTGACTGCGAGACATACTAGTCGAGGTCCATAATTATTTGGACTCCTAAATCTTTAAGGTTTAGGACAGGGTCGAAAGACGGTTTTAGTGATCCTCGTGACCCATTTGGTATGGGCACGGGCTTATTGGATAAAAGCTACTCTGGGGATAACAGGCTGGTCGCATCCGATAGTTCATATTGACGATGCGGTTC
>Ga0210057_1002222_pt1 | contig 28036 bp, 35 predicted proteins | sample CryGeyCG2114_010_2_FD_183968 | JGI IMG/M metagenome (GOLD analysis project Ga0210057, IMG submission 183968) | Groundwater microbial communities from aquifer - Crystal Geyser CG10_big_fil_rev_8/21/14_0.10 (SPAdes) (version 2) | ecosystem: Environmental > Aquatic > Deep subsurface > Groundwater ...
TATGTTCGCGCATATGATCTTTTGAGGACGCCTCTTCCTCGCGGATTTTTCGACCAGTGAGACGCAAGAACACATCATCGAGCGTTGGCTTGCGAAGTTCAATGGAATCGATTTTCGTATCCAGTTCATTAAAAAGACGGGGCAAGAATTTTTCTCCATCCGCGACTTCCAGCTGTAGCGTCCCGTCTTCCTCCTTGATTTCTTTTTTATATCTCTCCTCAAGTTCTTCTTTCAGCTTTCGCTTTTGGGCGCTGCTCATTCTGATGATGTCTCCGCCAACTTGTTTTTTGAGATTTACTGGCGTGTCTAAAGCTACGATTTTCCCGTAATCAATAATGGCAATTCGGTCGCAGTTTTCGGCTTCATTCATATAGTGCGTGGTCATAAAGATCGTCATGGCGCGTTCTTTTTTGAGCCTTAAAATGTATTCCCATAGATGCGCGCGGGTTTGCGGATCAAGCCCTAAGGTTGGCTCGTCCAAAAAAAGCACTTGCGGATAATGAATGAGGCCTCGCGCGATCTCAAGTCGCCGCTTCATTCCTCCAGAAAATGTTTTGATGATGCCTTCTTTCCGATCCCACAAATCAACCAGATGCAATACTTCTTCCATCCGCTTTTTGTATTCTTCTTTTGGCACGCCGTAGAGTTTTGCGTGGAAGCGAAGGTTCTCCTCCGCGGTAAGGCGGTCGTCAAGCGAGGGGTCTTGAAACACGAGGCCGATTGATTTTCGGACATCATCGCGCTGGGTCAACACATTAAAGTTGTTTATTGCTGCCTCTCCCTCCGTGGGAACCAAGAGCGTTGAGAGCATATTTATGGTGGTGGACTTGCCCGCGCCGTTGGGTCCGAGAAAACCGAAAATCTCTCCTTTCTTTACTTCAAAGGATATGTGGTCAACGGCGGTGAGGCCATTGAATTGTTTTGTCAGATTTTTTACTTCAATGATATTCATTGCATTGAGTTAAAAAAGATAGGCGAGAAAAGCGACTGCCGCGCCGACAAGAACGGAGTAGATAACAATCTGCCACGCCTTCTTGCGATCCTTGACGCGAAATTCGGCTTGCTGGACAGAATCGGTTTTGCCGACATCGCCGAAGTTAAAGAGTGATGCGAAACCAAAGTATGCGCAGAAATGCATATATGCTTGGAGAAAACCTGTCGCCGACATCATGGCCGGGAAAAACAAGAGGAGACGCCATGCGGGTGCAACGCCAAACCAGACGAACACCACCCACAAGAGGACAGTTGCGATAAGTCCCATCCATCCAGCCTGCTTTCGTTTTTTAATTTCCGCGGGGCCGATATTGCAGACCCCGGGAATGTATTTGTCTTCCATAGTTGTGGGGATTATACATTTTTTCGCGCCACTTTAAGCGCTCGCGCCCACCAAAGGAGGTCATCAAAGAATATTTGTACGCGGTCTCCCATCATGCCCTCGCGAATTGGCTCAAACATTTCAGGGCCGGTCGGTCCCTTGCCCATCATTGCCGCAAAGAATATATCAACAGGAATATGAATAGCATTTCTTATCGGCACCATCTGAAGCTCAACCGCGACTTGGCGAAGCTGTTCAACCGAGCGCGCGCCGAGCGCGCTTCCATAGCTTACGAAGCCGACCGGCTTTCTGTTCCATTCGGGGTAGATGACATCAAGAGCGTTTTTAAGCACAGCGGAATAGCCGTGATTGTATTCGGGCGTTACGACAATAAAGGCGTCTCCGTCGTTTATTTTCTTCGCCCACTTTTTAACCATTTCATTCGCGTATTGACCCTTCGCCATTGAGGGCGACATCGGGTCGTCAAAAAACGGCATTGGATAGTCGCGCAAGTCAAGAAGCTCGGCTTCCACGCCTTCCAGTTTCTTTGCTTCTTCAAAAATCCACTGCGCGGGCTTTTCGCTGAAACGACTCTGTCGCGTACTGCCTATAATGACTTTGATTTTTATTGTGTTATCCATAGTATTTTTTATTTACTTTTTTTAATAACCTCGCGAATCGCATCTAACCGACCAGAGAGATGCGATGCGAATTGTTCAACTTTTGACAATTTAGAGAACGCGACCATATCGCACCCCATGCCAAAAACCAGGAGCTTATCTCCTTTTTTAAGGCCCATTGCCTCTCGGGCCTCGGCGGGAATCACCGCCTGGCCTTTTTCGCCAACCGTGGTGGTTCCGTAAAATTGTTCGCCGTTCCTTTTTGTCATATTGGTATTATAGAGGATATTATTACTTCCTACAAGTTAGAAAAGTATGACTATCATACAAATATAGCAAGCAGCCAAAAACAAGTCAAGGGTTTATAAGAATTTTATCTATCGTCGCCAAAAATCCGCCAGCCCGAAAGCGAGGACGGCTCGGCAGGAGGGGGTCAGGGGGAGGAATGCCGAGCCGTCCGAGCGTCAAAGCCCCGCCGCCTGTTCGTAAGAACAGAGTCCAGCAGAGAAGTTTTCTTTTCCTTAATTGAAAAAAATTTTAAGGGGCGCGCGAAAGAAAAAATTGTAAAGAAAACTTCTCTGCTGGACACGCGAGCGGAGCGAGCGGCGGCGGGGCGAGAGCGTAGGATTTCGTTCAGAGCCACCACGCGCGCGGAGCGCGCGACATCATTTGTTTTGGAAATAGGTTCGAGCTTGGTACAATAAAGACACTATGTGGGGCATCTGCGAGTGGCACTTGACAAACTGTTGGGTTCCTATGCAAAATCAATGGAGGCGTGGCCACTAAGTTGTTTGTTCTGTTTTTGGTGTTTTCGGTTGCTCTTACGATAGTCCTGGCCAATCGTGCCAGTGTTCCCGAGCGCGCTTCAGCCAGTGGACGCTCCTTGGCAGATGTGGAGCTGCGTATCGAGTCAATTTCTCAGCGAGAATTCGCCACTAAAAACGACGGGGTTCAGGGTATAATAGCGAGGATACTGGAGGCTATCAGGGGGAAAAGTCCACGGATCAACCCACCATTTCTGGGCACACCTGTCCCGGAGCCGTTAATACAGAGATTGGTTTATGCGGACTCCCAAGGGAAACCACTTTATTCAAACGGTGCTTGTCGCGCCGACGTAGACTGCGTGCCGGCAGTCTGCTCAAACCAGGTTTGCTCAAGCGACCCCGGAATAATTACGACATGCGAAATCCGCCCAGACTTTCCCAATACCGACACTTACTCGTGCGGTTGTGTAGAAACCAGGTGCGTGTGGTACAGTCCCCAAAAATAGACCGGGCGGAAGGGTAGAAAGTGATAACCGCGGCATGGGCCACTCGTGCCAATTGTCCCACAGGCCACTAAGACAAAAAAACGGACGAGCACCAGTGAGTGATTTTTATTAACAGGCCAATTGCTGTACAATACGGGCTATGGCAGCGAAAACTACCTCAACTTTGGCTAAAAGTGATGACGGGTCAGTGCAGCTAACCTTAAAAATTCCCTTTAAAGACTTGGAGCAGGGCCGTGAAAGCGCAGCAAAATCTCACCAGGCAAGCGCTGAAATAAAAGGCTTTAGAAAGGGAAAGGCGCCCCTTGAGAAAGTAAAAGAGCACGTGGGGCTTGAGCACTTGACCGAGCACGCGCTAAACCTAATGCTCCCCGGGCTTTTTAACGCCGCGATAAAAGAACATGGCATAAAGCCTGCAGTGCTCCCAAAGTTTGAACTAATCAAAGCACAAGAAGAAGAGGACTGGGAAATACGAGCCATAACGGCTGAGGCCCCAATGGTAGACCTGGGAGACTACAGGTCTGAACTAACTCCTAAAATCATTACCAATAAAGGTGAGAAGGAGCAGACTCGTGAAGTGAAGGAGCAGAGGGCTATAGAAATTTTACTTAAAACAGCCAAGGTGGCTGTGCCAAAGGTGTTACTGGATGAAGAAGTAAATGGTCGGCTAGCCGGTCTCCTCGAGCGCATCGAAAAGCTTGGGCTTAGCCTGGATAGTTACTTGGCATCGATTAAAAAGTCTTCCGAGCAGCTACGTGCTGAGTACCTAGCACAAGCCGAGACGACATTGAAACTCGAGTTTATACTTATTGAAATTGCTAACAAGGAAAAAGTTTCCGTGGAGGAAAAGGAGATTGACGAATTTATAAAAGCGGCAGAGGCAAACCCCGAGTATAAAGGAAAATTTAACACAGAAGACCAAAGGCGTACCATCGCTTCCATTATTAGAAAGCGCAAAACGCTTGATTTTTTAGTCTCTCTTTTGTAAATTGCAGGAAGTATGAACGACAAGAAGCAGAAAAAGCAGGTGAAAAACCCAATTGAGTCTCTTTTTGATACTCCGCGTGCTGCGGGTAGCTTGGTAAGCGAGGAGCTTTTCAAGCCTATTATGGGGGACCTGGGAGCACAAGTTTTCGGGAGAAGACCGATGACCGGCGAGATAAAAAGAGGGGAAGCGGAGGACTTTCATGCACAAAGTGACCCCAGGCAGGAAGAGCTAAAAAGGCTCAGGAAGCAGCTGGCACAAGAGCGTAAACTGAGGCAAGAGATTGAAACATACGAGGCAAAGCGCACCCAGGAGCTTCAGTTACAGATCAATGAGGTACGCTACGAGGTCGTGGAGATTGCGAAGATTGTCCCGGACCTGAATAGAGAGGTCGAGATGGCGACGCTAAGGGCAACGAGTGATCCGTCAAAATACGAGCTTTTTTTCATTTCCCATATTCTCCAGGTGCTAAGGGGCATCCGGGAGCGCATTAACGAGGCAAGCACCTGGATTGCTGCAAGCAACAAAAGAGCAGCCAAGCGGGGCAATTGGGTGCAAAATTACAAAGCGCACGGTTCAAAATATCTTTTGAGTGGAGAGCACTATTCGTCCCGTTCAGCCGCTTGAGAGCAAGGACATATCTGCTTTTGAGCGGTTTCTGTGTATAATGACCTCGGGACTGCGAACCCGTAGCTCAGTTGGTTAGAGCGCTACATTGACATTGTAGAGGTCCCCCGTTCGAGTCGGGGCGGGTTCACAGAAAAGATGAATAAAGATGGCTCATCTGTTCTAGTAGTAAACCAAAAAGAGATCCTGCTGCTGTTGCGGGATAATATTCCCGAGATTCCACATCCCAACCTCTGGTCCCTACCCGGAGGCGGAATAGAGGCAGGAGAGAGCCCTTATGATGCCGCAATAAAGGAGCTGGAGGAAGAAGTAACCTACTCTCCCGAAAACTTACGTCTTTTGGGCAAAAAGGTTTACACACCCGATCATAGCGTTTTCCTATACCTTTGTTTTACTGCCGACCATGAACGTACACTTTTTAAGCACACAGGAGACGAAGGCCAAGAAATAAAATTTTCATACAAATCTCTCTTGAAAATAAATACTACTCACGCAATATCAAAGTACATAGCCGAATACGGAAACGTAATCAGGCGGGTATTGGATGAGCGGTACATACCGGAGCCTGCGGAGTTGGGACTAAGACCGTCAAAAATTAGAAGCCCCGGAGGGGTTTTGTAATATTTCTCTCTATACACTTATCCTGTAGTTATATTACCAAATTGTGCGTGGTATAATCAACAATGGACCCGTAACGCAAGTTGGGGAGCCAACTACTTACGGTTCTTTGGGGCCCGTGGCGCAGTTGGTAGCGCGTCCCGATGGCATCGGGAAGGTCAGGGGTTCGAACCCCCTCGGGTCCACCGAAGACGATAAGCCGCCGAAGCAAGTAGTCGATTAATCCTGGAAGTTATGACCAAAACCCTCTATATTTATTTAAAGCGAGGTGATAACAATGGCAGACGACAAGAAAAACATCAAATACGAGTGCAAAGGAGGCTGCGGCCTTAAGACCGACAATCCACAAGCTACCTGCGCTAACAAAAATTGCAGCCATTACGGGAAAAAAGTGCAATCAGCCGGTGGACAGGGTGCGCAAGGTGATGCTAAATAACGTACCGGACAACCGAACACTTTTTAAAAAGAGCGTACTCAGCGGCTTTGCCTGGGCCATAGGGGTTGCCCTGGGCTTTGCCTTTGTTTCCACCGTTGTGCTTTTTTCTCTACGCAACCTAAACGGTCTTCCTTTGGTGGGCAGTTTAATTGCCGATATTGTTCAGTCTACCCAGCAAAATCTTGAAAATAAAACTCCACTAGCTCAATAATAATTTTGAGTTAAAATAAGTCTATGAGACAAAAAGACAAAGGCTTTTTATTTGCCCTTAGGCATTCGGCCGAACACGTGCTCGAGCAGGCAATGGTCGAGCTTTACGGCGTTGACAAAATTATCATGGCCATGGGGCCTGCCACTAAAGAGGGGTTTTACTTTGACTTTGACACTCCGAAGGGGTTTTCTGTGTCCGAAAATGACTTTAAAAAAATTGAGAATCGCATGAAAAAAATAATTGCTGAAGACTTGCCGATTGTTAAGGAAAAAATCTCGATTGAAAAAGCCCGCAAGCTGTTTTCCGGCAACCCTTATAAACAGGCGTGGCTGGACGAAATTGAAGCCACAGGCGAGAAAGTAACCATTTACAGAACCGGAAAGGAGTTCGTAGACCTTTGCAAGGGCCCACACGTGGGCTCAACCGGAGAGATAAAGGCATTTAAACTATTATCAATTGCCGGGGCCTACTGGCGCGGGGATGAGAATAATAAAATGTTAACGAGAATTTATGGTACAGCATTCCCGACAAAAAAAGCACTGGACGAATATTTGTATAATTTGGTCGAGGCAAAGAAGCGTGATCACAAGAAACTTGCTCGCGAGCTGGACTTGATAGAATTTTCAGAACTCGTTGGCTCCGGTCTTCCCATGTACACTCCGAAGGGGCACGTGCTTCGCGAGCAGGTATACAACTATAGCAGGGAATTGAACACCAAAACCGGCTACCAGGAAACGACACTGCCAAACATAAACCGTGCAGAACTGTTTAAAGTTTCCGGCCACTATGAAAAGTATAGAGACGATATGTTTAGGGTAGTGTCGCGCCACTCTAAAGACGAGTATTTTCTCAAGCCGATGAATTGTCCCCAGCACTGCGCACTTTTTATGAGAAAGGCCTTTTCTTACCGCGACATGCCAGTGCGGTACAGTGCGTTTTCCATGCTTTACCGAGATGAGCAGCCGGGAGAAATAAACGGCATCCTTCGCTCTCGCTCGTTTGCGCAGGACGACGGACATTGCTTCTGCCGGCCCGACCAGGTGGAGCAGGAATTCACTAAAGTATTAGATGTCGTATCCGAAGCTCTCGTTACTTATGGGTTTCAAGACTATTGGGCACGCCTTTCTTTGAGAGACCCGGAGAAACCGGAAAAATATTTAGGAAACAATAAAGTGTGGAAAAAGGCAGAGAGGGAGCTTGAAAATATCGCCAGAAACTACAATATGAAGTTTGTGGAGGCCCCGGGTGAAGCCGCTATTTATGGACCAAAGATTGACTTTATGGCCAAAGATTCGCTTTCGAGGGAGTGGCAAATTTCAACGGTCCAGCTTGACATGATAATGCCCGAGAGGTTCGGGCTTACCTATACGGCAAAAGACGGGGGCAAGCGCACTCCCCTTATGATACACCGCGCGATAATTGGCTCCGAGCGGTTTATCGGCATACTAATTGAACATTTTGAGGGAAAGTTTCCGGTTTGGCTCTCTCCGGTTCAGGCTGTAATATTACCAATCACAGATCGCAACTTAAGCTATGCCAAGAGTATTAACGACCAATTAACAAATGCCGGTATCAGGGTAGAGCTGAACCACAAACCAGCTACGCTGGGTGCTAAAGTTCAGGAGGCACAGTCTCAAAAAATCCCCTATATGTTAATAGTTGGCGACAAAGAGGAAAGCGAAGGGGGGATTGCCCTCAGGCTACGAGATGGAATGGACGCCGGGCAAATGTCCACAGGCGAATTTATAGAAAAAGTTGCCGGTTTGGTGGAAGGTAAATCATTAGAGTTGTGATTTACCCTAGATCTTTGGTACAATAGCAATACGAATTTTGAACAGAAAGTCGGACACTTGGCGAGTAAATGAGCAAATCCGCGCGTCTATGCTGCGGGTTGTTTCTGCAAAGGGTGAGCTTGTTGGTGTTGTCAGCCGCAAAGATGCTCTGAAGCACGCACAGGAAGCCGGACTTGACCTGGTGGAAATAGCACCAAAAGCGAGGCCGCCGGTCGCAAAAATAATAGACTTTGGTAAGTTTCGCTATGCGGAGATGAAGAAAGTCAGGGCTGCCAAAAAGCGCACGAAAGCTGCGGAAGTAAAGGAGGTACGCTTTAGCCCGTTTATAGCGGAAGGAGACTTTCAGACTCGATTTGCAAGGGTGCGCGAGTTTTTGCGAGGGGGTAACAAAGTTCGCATAGTAGTCAAGTTTAAAGGGCGACAGATGAACAGTAAGAAGTTTGGCTATGAGCTGATGGACAAGCTCCTTGACGAGCTTGAACAGGAGGTAAACGTAGACATGAAGCCAAAATTCCTAGGGCGACACCTGGCAATGGTTATCTCACCCATAAATAGGACAATAAAAAAAATAAACGATGAAAAAAACAAAAATGAAGACCAGAAAGAGCGCGAGCAAGCGCTTCAAAATAACGGCAACGGGCAAGCTTCTGCGGAAGCAAAGTTTCACCGGTCACCTAAACGTCAAGCGCTCGAGCCGTCAGAAAAGACGTCTCTCGGGGACTAAAAGAGTAACAGGATCTTACGAAAAGCGCTTAAAGAAAGCCCTTGGTATCAGAAAATCTAAGGTCAAAATAAACAAAAATGCCAAGAAGTAAATCCATAGCCGCACGTAGTCATCGCAAAGTAAAAAAAGAAGCACGCGGCTTTAAGCATGCTCGTAGAAAGCGAGTGAAAGTGGCTAAAGAGTCTGTTTTAAAAGCTGGACAGTATGCTTATGTCGGAAGAAAGCTAAAGAAGCGCCAATTTCGACGACTATGGACCGTGCGAGTTAATGCGGCAGCGCGTGAGTACGGTATGAGCTACAGTCGCTTCATGAGCTCCCTAAAACGCGCGGGTATTGAAATCGACCGCAAAATGCTCGCTGACATTGCGGTACGCGACCCTGAAGGTTTCAAGGCTATAGTTGACACGGCAACAGCTAAAAAATAACATTAGAAAATGATAGTCGCCTTTTTCAGCTTTATACTCGCGTGATGCGGGGTGTGGCGTGAAAAAGTATCCCCCGCAGAGGGGTTTTTCGTTTATGCGTGAAGATATTGTTAGCCTTAGAACTCAAGCAGTGGCTCGTATTACCGAGGCGGAAAATGCGAGCGAGCTCGAGCAGGTTCGTGCAGAATACCTAGGAAGGAATGGCTCACTTACCCTACTTTTCAAAAATATCGCCTCGTTATCCGGTCACGAAAAGCGGCAAGTGGGCACGCTCATTAACGAGACGAAGTCCACTGTCGAAAGAGAGCTTGGTAGGAAACGCCAGGATGTTTCTATAAAACCTGAAATAGATACCACACTTCCCGGTATCAAGCCACAGCGTGGGCATACGCACCTCATAAGCCAGACAATAGAGGAGATTGAGCAAATTTTCCACTCCATTGGATTTGTAAGAATGAGATACCCCGAGATTGACTGGGACTACTATGCGTTTGAGGCTCTCGGGTTTGACCAGTACCACCCGGCAAGAGACGAGTGGGAAACGTTTTTGGTGGAGCAGAAACCAGACCCTCAAATGGGTCCGATTGTCCTCACGCCGCACACATCAAATGGGCAAGTGCGTGAGATGATTAGGCGCAAGTCTCCCCCTATTAGGATGATAAACATCGGCAAGGCCTACCGCCGCCAAAGCGATGCGACCCATTACCCCATGTTTCACCAATTTGAGGGACTTTTGGTAGATAAAAAAATTTCCATTGCACACCTTAAAGGCACACTCGACTACTTCGTTAAACAGTTTTTTGGTGAGGACAGGGTTACAAGAATAAGACCTTATAATTTTCCGTTTACCGAGCCTTCGTTTGAAGTGGATGTGAGCTGTAACGTGTGCGAAGGAGCTGGGAAGATGTCCAATGAACCTTGCAAAATCTGCAAAGAAGGATGGCTTGAAATTGGTGGTGCGGGCATGGTCCACCCAAACGTTTTAAGGCACGGTGAAATAGACCCTAAAAAATATTCCGGGTTCGCGTTCGGGTGGGGAGTCGAACGCGTGGCCATGATGAAACCCGGCATTAACATCCCCGACATCAGAGTTTTGTACAGTACAGATTTGAGATACCTAACTCAATTCTAACGCCAGCCAAACGATGATATGAACATACTTATACCAGACTCATGGCTGCGGGAGCACCTTTTAACAAAAGCAACTCCTGAGCAAATTAAAAAATATTTGTCTCTTGCCGGCCCATCGGTCGAGCGATTAAAGAAAGTGGAAGGTGACTATGTTTATGACATAGAGGTAACGACCAATAGGGTTGACGCGATGTCCGTGCGCGGGATAGCCCGAGAGGCGGCGGCCATTTTGCCCCGCTTTGGGGTGAGGGCCAAACTAAAGCCCTTAAGCCTCACCAGGCCACGAGCTGCGAAAACGACCGCCTCCTTTAAAGTCGAAGAGAACGCAAAGCTTGAAAAGCGCATGATGGGGGTAGTCATTGACAACATTAAAAACCGGGAAACACCGGGCACGATGAAAAGGCGGCTCGAGCTTTCAGGGATTAGGCCACTCAACGCCATAGTTGATATCACCAATTGTGTAATGCTTGAAACGGGCCACCCAACACACGCTTTTGACTATGACAAAATTGCGCGCAACAAATTTAGGGTTCGCGAAAGTAAAAAAGGAGAAAAAATTACCACTCTGAATGGTAAAACACATTCTCTTCCCGCGGGGGCAATAGTCTTTGAAGACGCAAACGGCTCAATCGTCGACCTACCCGGCATCATGGGCACCAAAAACTCGGTCGTAGACCATAAGACTAAGCGGGTACTGTTTTTCATTGACAACAACGACCCCGTGCGCATTAGAAAAACGTCAATGGCCCTTGGCATCCGAACGCTTGCTGCCATACTAAACGAAAAGGGTGTGGATCCTGAACTAGCGGAGACAGCGCTTTTCCGAGGCATTGAACTATACCAAAAAATATGTGGGGGGGTGCTAGCAAGTAAGATTTATGACTACTATCCCAAAAAATATAAAGCAAAAAATGTCTCCGTAGAAAAAAATCTAATAGATATGGTGATAGGAGCGGAGCTTCCAAAGTCTGATATTTCAAAGTACTTGAGTGCCTTGGAATTCTCTCCTGACTGGTCAAGCAAAAGTTTGCGCGTAACCGTCCCTTCCTTCAGGGCATATGACATAAATATCCCGGAGGACATTATAGAAGAGGTCGCTCGTATCTATGGCTACCACAACCTTCCCTCCGTCGTCCCAAGTGGGTTTTTGCCGCCGATTAAGTCAATATTAACTTTCGAATCGAAAGTACGTTCGACTCTAAAAGAGCTGGGCGGAGTGGAGGTAATGACCCTGTCTTTCGCCGACAGGTCTATGGTCAACGAAAGTGCGGTTCCTCTCAAAAATCCAATGGGTAAAGACACCAAGTATATTCGCACGTCACTGCGACCGTCACTCACGAAAGCATTAAAGGGAAACAGTGGGTGGGTGGGTCCTATTCACATGTTCGAGCTGGCACATGTGTACCAAAAAACGAAGCGGTTGCCCAACGAAATCCTTACACTCGGAGGCATTTTTAGAGACTATGATTATCGAGAGGCAAAAGGAATCGTTGAAGAAGTACTGGTTGCTTTAAACATTAAAAAGGGACTCGACGAGCTTGGCACGTTTGAAGTTTTGTCAAGCAATACGTTTTACTACGAACTTGACATGGAGAGTTTGTACAAGTTATATAGCCCCATATCGTCTTACTCGGAAATACCGCAATTTCCCCCACAAGTCGAAGATATCACCGCAGAGCTTGCAAACGTTTCTATCGTTGATGTCATCAAAACTCTAGAAAAAGAAAAATTTGTTTCCTGGGTGGAGCTAACGGATGTTTATAAAACCTCTTACACCTTTAGAGTTTGGTATCAACACCCTAAAAAAACACTCACCGACAAAGAGGTGACTAAAATAAGAGCAAAGCTGGTCACGGCCCTTCAGCGTAAATTTGGAGGGGGAGTTAAGTGAGGCTACTCTCCTTCGTCTTCAGACTCATCCCACGCAGAGTTAACCCCGACTCGGATAATTCTATCCGACTCGTTTCCTTCATTGTCTCTGGCGATCGCGCGTAGCTCGTGTGGCCCGTCTGCGAGATCTGCTTTAAACTCGAAAGGCGGCCCGGTGAACGTGCGAACCAAAACTCCGTCGATCTCAAGCCTCATCTCTTCTATGCCGTGAACCGACTGCACATCAATGTGGACAGTAAACTCATTTGGCAAGTTACTGTCTCTGTCTCGTGGGCTTGTAAACTCTACGTTAATAAGAGAGGGGCTTTGCTCGTCACAAAACTCCGTTGGGGGGCTATACTTTCTCTGCTCATCTTCGGGCAGTGTGGCAATCCAGTTGAGCACACCTTCCTGCCAACGGTTTGGCTGCCCGGGCCCGGCAGTTGGGTCTTGGACTTCTATCTTGAAAAACTCTCGGTTTTCAAAGTCACCACTGGCAATCTGCCCCGGGTTTGCAAGACCTTCTCGGTCTCGGCAAACCTGCAGGTTTAAGTGGATTGTGTCTTCTCCCGGCTCTGTACCTTTAATAAATATTTCCTGTCTTTCGGGAAAGTCGTCGTGTGCCCTCAGGCCGGAAAACCGGTCAACCGATGCCCTGACGATGCCGCTTGGCTCTTGAAACGTGAGGTTCGGCTTTGCCTCAAGTGACTCTAAGATAATCCTGCGCCAAATAGGAGACGCACCGGTAACCCCCGAGGCCACTTGTGTCATGGGGGAGTTATCATTATTCCCAACCCAAGTGCCTACCACCACTTGAGAGTTGCCACCAACCGTCCAGTTGTCCCGTCTGTCGTTCGTCGTTCCGGTTTTGACTGCAACTTGTCTGCCCGGTATATTTAGAAGTGAATTTGGGCCAAACACCAACTCTCGGGCCGAGTTGTCGCTCAAAATATCGGCTATTATGTAAGCTTGCTCGGGTGTAATTACCTGCCGGCCAAGCTTCGGGCTGCTTTCTTCAATTATTTTACCGTTATGGTCTTCTACTTTTAATATCGATACCGGCTCGACCCTGTGTCCTTCGTTCATAAATATGGAATTTGCTGCTGTAAGATCAAGCAAGCGCACCTCGCCACCGCCGAGAGCAAGCGAGAGCCCAACGCGGCTTCTGGTTTCCTGAGTAGGCTCAAGGCTCGTGATCCCCGCCTCAAACGCTGTTTCCAGCACTTCGTCAATTCCGGCGAGCGCAAGCATTTTGACGGCCGGCACGTTAACGGAGCTTCCCAGAGCATAACGAAGCTGAATTGGCCCTCTGTACTCTCCATCATAGTTCACCGGCTCATAATCCGGGCTACCAGCTCCTCCGGGGAACACGGTTGGTACGTCCATTAACAGCGTGGATGCGCTGTAGCCTTGCTTGATGCCCGTTAAGTACACAAAAGGCTTAATAGCACTTCCCGGTTGTCTGAGAGAGAGCGTTACATTCACTTGCCCATCGTTTTCTTCGTCATTAAAATCTTTTGAGCCGACCATCGCCAGTATCTCGCCCGTCTGCGGGTCAAGGGCTACCGCGGCACCATTACCTATTTTGAGGCTCTCGACTTTTTCAATTTCTTCAGCAACGATTTTTTGAGCTTCCTCCTGAAGTTCCAGGTCAAGGGTAGTAGTCACAGTCAGCCCCCCTTGCTGGACCACCGCCTCCCCATAGCGGGCTTCCAGGATGTTCTGTACATATTGCACGAAGTGAGGCGCCTTGAAACTGGACCCCCTTGGCTGAAACTTGACATTTGGGAGCTGAGCTACGGCGTCTTCTTCCTGTTGAGCGGTAATGTACCCATCCTCGCGCATCCTGCGCAGTACTCCTGTCGTTCGGGCGACGTAGGCATTCGGGGTGGATGAGTACGGCGAGTAAACTGAAGGTCTTTGCGGCATCCCGGCCAAAATAGCCGACTCGACCAAGCCAAGCTCACCTACCTGCTTGCCAAAATATGTCTCTGCGGCCGCTTCCACTCCCCACGCTGTTCCGCCGTACGGCGCTTCGTTCAGATACATCTCAAGTATCTGGTCTTTGCTAAACTTGCTTTCTATCTGGAGAGCCAGTACAAATTCTCTGAGCTTACGAGATAAAGTCCTGTCTGTTGTCAGTAAGACGTTTTTTACTAGCTGTTGGGTAAGTGTCGAGCCACCCTGGAGGTTTCGTCGGAAAGCAATATTAAAAATGGCCCTGGCATACGCAGTTGGGTCGTACCCGCCGTGATTATAAAAATTTTTGTCTTCAATGGCAACCGTTGCCTGCTGGAGGGTTTCGGGTATTTGTTCAAGCGGGACATGAGTTCGTCTTTCATCAATAAAAATGTCGTAAAGCACCTCGCCATTCCTGTCGAGTATTTTCGTCGCGAACCCCTCCCTTCTGACAATCTCGTCCGGGGCAGGCAGGGTGAGAGCGAATAGGGGAATTACCACAAAAAGACCAACCAACCCAAGTATCACGGCCACGAAGCCCAATTTAGCAATACGCGCGTAGCTTCCCTTGAGTCTGCTAAATCGGCCACCTGGGCTTACCTGTGGCCTGTACGAGCTAAACCGCGTGCGGCGCCTACTTCTGCTCATTCTGTCCCTTCTCATGGTCCAGACCATTGTAGCAAAACGGAGCAATTGCTACACTATACTCCATGGATATAGAAACGGTTCTGGGCCGCGGAGTTTCAGATGTATTGCCTTCCCGGGAGGCGCTAGCAAAACTTATGGAGGAGCGTCCGATCACTTTATACCAGGGCTTTGACCCGACTGCGCCGAGCCTGCATATTGGACACTTCATTGGCATCAGAAAACTTGCACAGTTTCAAAAACTTGGACATAAAGTAATTTTTCTAATTGGCGATGGCACCGGGCAGGCGGGGGACCCATCAGGAAAAACAAAGGCTCGAGAGAAATTTTTTACCAATGCCGAGCTTCGGAAAAACGCCCAAGGGTACAAGGATCAAGTTGCGCACATGGTCGAGTTTAGCGGGAAAGACAAAGCCGAGCTAAAGTACAATAGCGAGTGGTTGAATGAACTAGGGCTTGTGAGCTTGTTAGATATTGCGGGACACTTCACCGTCCAGCAGTTAATTGAGCGAGATTTGTTTCAGAAGCGTATTGCGAGTAACGAGCCGATAAACCTGCGTGAATTTTTGTACCCGCTCCTGCAAGGATATGACTCTGTCGCCATGGATGTAGACCTAGAGATAGGGGGGACTGACCAACTATTTAACATGATGTCGGGTCGGACACTCATGAAGTCAATGTTAAACAAAAACAAGTTTATTCTTACAACGAAGCTTTTGACAGATGCAGAAGGGAAAAAGATGGGCAAAAGCGAAGGCAACGCCATGAACCTATCAGACCCGGCTGAGCAAATTTACGGAAGTATGATGGCTCTGCCCGACGAAATAATTGACAGCATGGTGGAGTTATTGACAGATTTTCCGCTGGACTTTAGACAAAACAAGGATCCTATGTCAGCCAAAAAAGAAATTGCGTTTAATGTAACCAAACAAATAAAAGGAAGTGCAGAAGCCAAGAAAGCGCAAGCACATTTTGAAAAGACATTTCAAAAAAAAGCTCCGGAGTATAAAGAAAAAATCGAAAACAAAGGAAGATTGGTGGATACACTTTTAGAAATTACAGGAAGCAAAAGTGAAGTTAAGCGCCTACTCAAGCATGGAGCCATATCAGTAAACGGGAGACTGGCAAACAACCCGACCGCAAGCGTCCGGTCTGGTGATAGAATTAAGGTAGGGGTAAAAAAGTTTGTTATAGTCAAATAAGCATGTCAAAGTCAAAACGTAAATTTTTCATGCGGCTAGTACTGATATTTGCGGGCATAGGTTTGCTGCTGACCACATTCCTTCCTTTTATTCCGTTCTTTTTTGGAGGAGGAGCGCCCGCTCACACGATCCCCACACACGGAGGCTTTTAAAAAAACTCGTTTCACACACCTGGAGTGTGATGTTTTAAGATTCCTAAATTTTTTTGATAGTCGGCTCTGTCTGTAGTAAATGCTGAGAGCTCTTTTTCTCCTGCGAAATAGCTTTTAAGGCGGTCAGTAGATACGAATGTTCTTGGAGAATTCACATAGTCAATATACGAAGTCCAGGGATATTCATATAGCATTTTTACACTGTTTAAGACATTACCGGTGATTGGATTAAGGTGGATATACCTAGAAACGTGCACAAACTCGTACTCTGTTTCTATGGCCACTGCTTTAAAAGGCGACTGAAACAGCGCCCCGTGCCGTACATCTTTCGTGTTTATATATCGTGCATAACTGTTTTGAACTATCCTTACAAAGTTCGAGATTCCACCCTCTGCACTTTGACTCGTTAATAAGTGATAATGCGTAGGCATAATTGCAAACGCAAATATGTGAATCCTGAGAGAAGATAATAAAAGCGAAGTCAAATATTCCTCTTTTTGCTTGTTGCCAAGTCGCACAAAGTACGAAAACCTCAAATTCGATGAGCTATGGCGGTAATAGTCAATAAGGGACAAAAATCTTTTATACTCGAAATCATTATTGAATATTCTTTGTCCGGCCACGCTGCGGTTAAAAATATGATACGTCCTACCAGTGACTATTGGTGTTTTCCTTTTGGGCATTACCAACTTCAGTTTATCATATTCTTCACACACCTGGAGTGTGATGACTGGAGTGTGATGAATGTGTGCGAAGAAGTGTGATGTAGTATCATGTGATTTATGAAGCTGGGGGACTCTATCTCGACATTGCCCGGAGTAGGAACAAGCTATGCACAAAAGCTTTCGAGGCTGGGTATTGAAACGATAGAAGACTTGCTGCTCCACGCGCCGCACCGCTATCGTGACCTAAGTCGTGAAACCAAAATTCATGCTTTGCTTGCCGGTGAAGCGGTAACAATAACGGGACAGGTGGTTTTTTTTAAAAACGCATATACAAAATCTGGTAAACGAATTCAACTGGCGACCATAGCTGACGATACCGGCAAGGTCGACGCTATGTGGTTTAATAACCGCTGGCTTGCGAGGCAAATCCCGGAAGGGAGCCTGGTCAGCCTGTCCGGCAAGGTAAGTTTTTACAAAAAGAAGCTCACCTTGTTTTCACCGGATTACGAAAAAATAGGCGGTGGGGAGCGAATCCACACCGCGGGCATAATACCCATTTACCCTGAAACTGCTGGGGTTTCGAGCAAATGGCTTCGCAGATTGGTACACAGGACTATAGAGAGAATAAACCTTGAGGATGACCATTTATCAAGTGAAATAAAGTCAAGACATGGGCTACTTGACATAAAAGAAGCGTTTGTGGGTCTTCACAAACCAGAAAGCGAAGAACACGCTGAAATGTCCAGATTGCGGTTTGCTTTTGAAGAGCTACTTGCCCTGCACACCATTAACTACGGCAAAATGATCGACTGGCAAAAAGAACAAAATGCCACCCCACTAAAAATAGCAACCAGAGATTTGAATAAATTTATAAATAGCCTACCCTTTGCCCTGACTAAAGGGCAAAAGAGTGCCATAAACGAAGTGTTGTCGGACATGTCCACGAGCCAAGCCATGAACAGACTACTCGAAGGTGACGTGGGGAGTGGGAAAACTGTCGTGGCCGCAGCAGCTGCGTACTGTGCTTATAGAAGTGGAAAGCAAGCCCTCGTTATGGCCCCTACTCAGATACTAGCTTCACAACACCAGGCCACTTTTAAAGACATCTTTGGGCCGTTTGATGCCCGAATAGCACTTATAACAGGCTCCAACAAAGATACCGGATACGGCCGACCGGACATTGTAATCGGCACCCACGCACTTATTAACCATTACGATAAATTCCCAGATGTGGCCGTTGTAGTCATAGACGAACAGCACCGCTTTGGTGTAAAACAGCGAGCCAAGCTCAGTAAAATGCCAAATACTCCACACACCCTGACCATGACCGCCACACCCATTCCACGGACAATCGCGCTAACGCTTTATGGCGACTTGGATGTTAGCTCCATAACAGAGCTCCCAAAGGGGCGAAAAAAGATTACCACTTGGATAGTGCCACCCGTAAAACGCGAAGGTGCATACCAGTGGATAGACGAGCAAATTGAAAAGGCAAGCACTCAGGTTTATGTTGTCTGCCCCCTAATCGAGGAGTCGAAAGCGGAAATTTTTGACGACGTAAAAGCAGCAACTGTTGAGTATGAAAAACTACTGGGCATATTTCCGGGTAGAAAAATAGGCTTACTACATGGAAAGATGAGCCCGAGGGAGAAAGACAAAGTAATTTTGGCATTTAAAAATAAAAAGTTCGACATACTGGTAAGTACCCCAGTCGTGGAAGTCGGAATAGACGTGCCAAACGCCACTATTATGATGGTGGAAGGAGCGGAAAGGTTCGGTCTTTCCCAGCTTTATCAGTTGAGGGGTCGCGTGGGACGCGGAGAGCAAAAATCATACTGCCTCATGATGACAGAAAAAAAATCCCCAAAGGCATATAGAAGACTGGATGCTATCACAACAGCCAAAAATGGTAAAGAGCTTGCGGAATTAGACCTTGAAATGAGGGGGCCCGGTGAAATATTTGGCATTCGCCAACATGGAATACCCGAGCTCAAATTTGCTCGCTGGGACGACTTGGGGCTTATCCAAAAGACGAGGGAAGTAGCAAGGGAAGTGATTACCGCCCCAAAAGAAAACGCAGCTTTCCTTCAAAATATAAAGCACAAACAAAGCTCTCCCAACTAAGCATTAGACTTGCACGACCAAAAGGGATACAATAGGAGGCCATGAGTGCACAGCCGAAGAAAAAGCATACCCGCTCCCGCAGCAACAAGAGGCGAGGCGGGCACAAAAAATTGAAATTGCCAAAAGTCGGCAAGAGAGTTCCATGGGGCAGAAGCAAAAATGAAAACCTCTCACGATCCAAGACATAAAAAGCGCCGCTTAGCACTCCAACAGCTTTTTGCAAACTCATTTTTCGTGCAAGAGTCCGAGGAGCTCGCCAGGGCAGTTTATGAAAAGCGCGAAAGCTTTGACGATGAGATTAAAAAAGCAGCTCCAGCATGGCCCGTTGAAAAACTTAACCGTATAGACCTGTCCATACTACGACTCGCTATTTATGAGCTGCAATACACTACCACCCCCCCGAGAGTCATTATCGACGAAGCTGTTGAGCTAGCCAAAGAGTTTGGCGGAGAAGGGTCTCCTTCGTTTATCAATGGCGTGCTTGGTAACATATTAAGTAAAATAGAGAATGGCGTCCTACCTGTTTTCTACACAAAAACCCATGAACATAAAATATCTGAAGAATAGCTTTAAAAACAAGGCGCTTTTGGAAGAGGCCCTAACCCACAAGTCGTGGCTAAACGAGAGCGGGCCAAACGAGAGAAGCTATGAGCGCCTGGAATTTCTGGGAGACGCAGTACTGGAGCTTGTAGTCTCGGAAACATTGTTCAACCGCTATCCCGACAAGCAGGAGGGTGTACTAACGCTGGCCAGGAGCTCAATTGTCAACAACAAAGGGAACCTGGCGGTTGTTGCGCAAAAGCTTAATTTGGGGAGCTCCCTGAGGCTGGGGAAAGGGGAAGAAGCGGTTGGCGGACGAAAGAAGCTCTCAATACTGGCAGACGTCGTCGAAGCCATTATAGGAGCTCTTTATCTGGACCAGGGAATTGGCGCGGCTTCAGAGTTCATTTATGAGCACATACTAAAAGAGCTGCCCGAAAACATAGAAGAAGAACTCAAAGACCCCAAGACTTATCTGCAGGAAAAAGTCCAGGCCCAAGGACACTCGGTACCCAAGTATCGTGTGATAGAGGAGAGTGGGCCCGATCACGACAAAACATTCACTATTGCCGCAGTTGTAAATGAAATAGAGATGGGTCGGGGTAGTGGATCGAGTAAATTGGAGGCTGAAAAGTCGGCTGCCGCTCAAGCTTTGGAAAAACTCGAAACTTGAGCTTTTTTGAGTTACAATACGTATATGGTAAAGATAAGACTGGCAAAACTTGGTAAAACAAACGATCCCTTTTACCGAATTGTTGCAATAGAGCACAGACGCAAGGTTACCGGTAAGGCGCTTGCCACCCTTGGATATTGGCACCCCAAGGGAAGGGTCAAAAAGATAAACAAAAAGGGTATAGTCGAGTGGACGAAAAAGGGGGCCACGGTTTCCCTCGCCGTTCAAAAATTACTCAATGGTTGAACTGCTTACATTTTTGATAAAAAACATTACTGGATCAGACGACTTTACCGTGAGCGAAAACCGCAACGGGCGAGATGTAGAGCTAACAGTAAAGGCGAACCCAGAAATAGTCGGGCTTATAATCGGAAAGGAAGGGAAGACCATTAAAAATATGCGCAGGATTTTAGGGATCAGGGCCTCAAAAGAAAATATATCGGTCCACATCAACGTTACCGAGTGAGCTATTGAAAAGGGTTCTCCCTTGGGGTTATCTGTATTGGTTCGGGGAGTGGGCCAATGGTCGGCCGTAAAAACCCTGACACCTCTTCCAAAAGACTTTGCTCTGAAGAGCTTAGCTCAAGCTTTGGCTCGCTTAGTGCAGACAGCCTATCCGGAAGAGGGGCATGGTAAACCAGCACAGAAACCTCTGAAAGGGTGGTACTACTTATTTGACTGCCCGCCATCTCAATTTTTGACAAGTTCATAATGGGAGCTGCCGTGGAAAGCGCTTTTACGAATGATAAGGTGTTTAAAGCCTCACCCTGTGCTATAAAGCGGATTTCAATAGACGACAGCGCCCCTTCTGCCGCAATCGGGCTGACTTTCAGCTCGGACAGCGTAATCTGGTTTTCAACCGCTATTGAGCGAAGCTGAGAAACGGCCGGAAGAACCGGCGGGCCCGGAGGCAGTACAAAAAGCGTTTGGTCCGAAATCTGCTCGAGGGATGCCTGGTTTTCCCGAAGCAAATTGAGGCGATCCTCCAAAGCAACTTTCTCATCCTCCAGCTCTGAAATGTTTGCACGCACTTGAGAAACCCGAGAAAATATAAAGACACTAGCACCAACGGTAGCCACTAAGAGAAAAATGCTTGCGATGGCCAGAATTAAAGTCTTATTCATCAGAGTATCTCAATTTCAAGCACGTACCCGAAAATATTATTAAACGTCATCTCGCTAATAACCAAGCTGCTGAGGGTCTGGTTGTCCCTTGCAATTTGACCGAGCATGTCGAATATCTGCTCCATCATATTGCCGCTTTTTATAGAGAGCCTGAAGCGCGATTCTCTCCCGCTCGCCATTACAGAAGACAGCTCCACTTCCTGTGGTAATCGGTCTATGACAAGGCCCTGCTTGCCGAGGTTTTCCTCGGTCTTCCTTTCAGAGACGATCTGCTCAATATGCCCAAGTCTGTTTTTGACCAATATAAGCTTTTGCTCTGTACCCTCGATGGCAAATACATCTTCCTTAAGAGCCGCGTTGGTTGCCGCCAGTTCCTCTGCCGCCTGAACAGACAAGAATACAAGCCCGGCACCCAGACTAATAATTAGTACGAATACCACCGTCAAAAAGCCAGTTAATACCCCGAAAAACTGACGGCTTTTTGCACTGGAGCCTTTATCAAGTGATTCTTTTGGAAGCAAATTTATACTTGCCATGGCTACTATTCACGCATTGCAAGCCCAACGGCAACGGGATAAAGCGGTGCATAGTTGCCCAGAGACTCGGCTGAAGACTTGTCCAAGATTATTTTCTCGAATGGGTTTCCTACGACCACTTCCATTCCAACGTGAGCAGCCAGAGCCGAGGTTGCTCCCGACATCCCGGCGGCACCCCCGGTCAAAACGACCTGCGACGGCATTGCGCCCTTGACCTCCATTTGATAATAATGCAAAGCTTTCTTAGTCTCTTCTCCGATTAATCTAAAAAGTGGAGATAGAGCAGCCGCCACTTTGCCCTCCAGCTGACTTTCTGCCAGCCCGTAGGTTCGCTTATATTCTTCCGCCTGAGTTTCTGAAACTCCGAGAGATTGAGAAACCGCACGCGTGAGTGCGGCGCCCGCCGTCGATATTGAACGCGCTAAATAAAGCTGGCCATTAACAGCTACTGCTATATTGGTGGAATTACCCCCTATATCGACAAACATTTCAACCCCTTCTCCGGGAGAAAACGCACGGACTATAGAAAAAAGTTCGCTCTCAACCGATGTAACTCGAAGACCCGCTTTTTCTGCCACTTTAATGTACTTTTCAACAAAGACCCTGTTGACTGCAACCAAGAGAACAAGCACCTGGGGTGGGGTACTATTTTCGCGCCTCTCAAGCACCTGGTACTCAATAACGGCCTCCGAGCTGGGAATAGGGATGTACTCAGGCGCCTCCCACTTGACGGCTGATGCAATCTCCGCGTCGTTTAAGAGAGGGAACTTGACGAGGCGAGTGTAAACGTGGTTCTCGGGCAAGGAGATTGCCACGTCTCTAGTGGCTATTTTGGCGTCACTCACCAATTTTTTTACAATATCAGACACACCCACAAGTCCCCTGTCGTCTTCTATTTTTTCAATCGGCGTTCCAGTATATCCTACCGCGGCGGCGGCTCTCAGGGAGTAGCCCTGGCCTTCTCTGGAAAGCTCGACGATCTTTATGGATTTACTTCCTATGTCTAGGCCTATATTCATTATTTGTGCTTTCTCGTCATTTGGACAAGTCAACCGTAGAAAATATCGCGGACGTAAACATTGACGGCAATTGGGGGAAAATGTTAAACACTTCGACCCTCCGAGTGGCTTCTCCGGATGAGCCCACGGAGTCAATTCTACGCCCCTGGGCGGGGAAGTCAGAGCCACTGCGGAAACCAATGGGGTGAGGTGAGCTGTTATAATGGAATTGTGCCACAACTGCCACCGGGCCACCAACCGATGAGCCGCCCGTTCGAACAGGAACTCCCAGGCCTCCAAGGTCGAGCGAGTGTGAAAACGCAAGCGTTTGCCCGTCCACCACACAACTGTCACCGGACGGGGAGGAAAAACTATTCTCACCAGTACGGGAAGGGTTCGGGTCAACTGCTATCCGGCTCGTGCTCACCGAACCGCTATCGTAAAAAACAGTGACAGAAACGGCTGGGGTGTCCGCACTGCCGGGGCCTGTTCCTTCCTTGCCCCAGCACACGTCTAACCTATTTCCGATAAAACAATCGCCGGTTGCACATGTCAGCACGCCTTGGTCGTCGTGCCCCACAAGCCAAACAGTTGCTATATCTCCACTTGAAATTTCGCTCGGCACCAGATACTCGCGAGGGTTCACAGGAAAGCCCGCAATCGACGTCTTGAAGGATGCTCGTCCGTCTTCGCCCAGCCCTGTGTTTTCGATAACAACAGGAGCACTTGCGCTACCGACTACACTTTCAATGAGGGCTTCTTCTACTCCCGCTTCTGCCGCCGAAAAAGCACGGACCGACTCCCTGTCCTGAGTGGTCACAGAAATATCGGTCACCGAACGACCGACCACGGAAAGCGTCAAAACCACGACCGTAACGACCCCCATTAAAACAAGTAGCAATGCCTGGCCTGATTCTGCTTTTTTTATTCTCATAAATTCAGTGTAGTGCGCTTGAGACGGCTCGTCAATCACTGCTCAAGAGCACGTAGTTGGACGGTGGAAGTGAGCTCAATTTCCGAACCCTCTATTCCTTCCCTACTACTCTCGGCTGCTACGTTTACGGTAATAACAGGCGCGACCCTAAAGCCCGGCTGGCTGCATGCAAAAGAACATTTTGTAATGGAAACGTCATCTCTTGTTACACGAGAGCCGTCTATTGCAATGTGGCCATCCACACCGACCTGAGCACAGCTAAATTCGTGGGGCATGCCATCTTGGTCTGTATATGCTAAAGACTGGGCGGAGTCGGTGCACGCACTGTCAAGCGACTTTGCGTTAAGCAGCCGACGCTCCATCGTCTCAACGGTTTGAGCAACGTCTTCACGCACAGAAATGGTGGAATTGGTCTTATTTGTCGTACGAATTGACACTAAAATAGATTGAGACACGACCACGCCCAGGACACCAAGAACGGTGATTACGATAAGCAGTTCAATAAGCGAGAAGCCTCTCATTGTCAGTTTCTCCTCCAATCGGTAAGTGCCGTGTCGGTCCTTACTCTCAGTGTCTCTCCACGATCTTCCCACAAAGTCACCACTTCTACTTCGACCACACGATCGTCCCCCGAGCGCACAGTAAGCGTCGCCTCACGCCTGAACGTGTCGTCGAGTATCTCCCCGGGGCCGCATGGGCCTTTGTTGTTCCACCCAAGCTGTACGCTATCCAAGCACCAAACCTCGCCCGAGGTGCTTGCATATTGCTCCACAAACTCGTCCCAGCTTGTGTCACGCTCCGCACGGATCCACTCCATGGCCTGTGCCGTTGCCCGTGTCGCCTGTGTGCGTTTTTGAGAAGTTGACGAGTTCCCAAGGGCTTGTGTCCCCAAACCAAGAATTGCAGTGAGTGCAACCGCAATGACGGCAATTGCTATAATTATTTCAAATAATGACTGCCCTTTTTCTCTCATTGTATATTCCCCGATGGTGTAATCGTCACCGTAGACTCGCGCCCCGAGAGCTCGTCAATAAAAGTAATCGTTTCCGCACTCCCCGACAAGGTTTCAACTCCTGACGCCAGGGGTAAAAATGTTACCAAAGTAGGAGACAAAACGGAAACTCCCGTAAGCTCTACCTCTTTTACCAAGATAACATTCGGGCACCGAAGGCGTACTTCGTACTCGGCCGGTGAAGCCGCACGAACAATCTCCACGTCGTACCCCTCCAGGTCTCCCGTACAGGCCTGGTCCTTCCTGCCGGAGGCGGCCTGAGACTGCGCAAGCCGCAGGTCGGCCGCAAACGTCTGCGCTACTCCTTCAAGCTCTTTGCTGGACCTAAAATCGCGATTTCTCGATACTACTAATGCTGTCACAAAAACAAGTATTGAAACTGCCACTATTAGTTCAACGATCGTGTACCCCTTCATGGATTTCTCACGCTATGGTTACACCTCTCATTACCACAGTTTGTGGGGCAGTCTTTCGGGACAGGGTCGGAGCTTCCCTCAAGGCTTGCGCAAAGAGCGTATTCTTGCTTGTTTGTCAAGCCCACGTACTCATAGGCGCGCACCGGCTCCTGAGGGTCGCCCGGCATACTTTGAATGAAAGTAATACCTGGGCACCTATTGCCACCATTTAGCTTCCCCCCCGTGGCAGGAAGCCCTCCCGGGTATAGCCCACATTCCGAACGAAAGATCTCAAGCTGGCCCCTTAACATTTCCAGGTCGGTTTTTCGCCGCTCGTTTCTGGCTATTTCCCTTACTCCCTGAAGTCCAAAAAGGGAAATTGTCACAAGGACGCCAATAATTGCAATCACGACCAAAAGTTCGATTAGTGTAAAAGCCTTGTTCATAATGGGCAGCCTCCTCCTGAAAAAGTTGTTGATAAAGGTACATTCTCTGACTGGCCCGTAGAACACACGACGTAGTATTCTTCCGACCCCTCCAAAGCCGTCCACAAAACGTACTGCGTCGCGCGCGCGTCTCCCGTAGAGTTCCCAGAACTGAAGTTGCTTTGATAGCGGTATCGGTGGGGATCTTTGTCGACTGGGTCGGCTGCACACTCGGGAAGTCCGAGGTCTGCACACAAAATGGTGTGCGCAAGCCTGCCACTGCTGGATGAGCGCATCGGATAAAAGCCGGAATTTTTGGCAGCAAACACCTCAAGCGCATTTTGATACTGCTTTAGCTCTGCCTGACGCCTAGCATCCCTTGCCCGCGCCTGCTGACCAATGAAATTATTGATAAAAAGTACCGAAAGTCCACCGATAATGGCAATCACTATAAGCAGCTCAATTAGGGTGAACCCTCTGCACTTAAGACGAGTGGGCGGGGGAGTTGTGTTGTCGGTTTTTCTCATTGGGCAGACTTGGCTTTTTCTAACTCTAACTGTACCAGTTTTGCCTCGTACTGCTCAAGAGGGATATTCAGGGGGGTGTTGTCAGAACCTCTGCCAAAGTTGCAAATCCGACCCCCACAAGGTAAGTTTCTGGCAACAATCTCGAGGTCGTATTCTGGCTCATCCGACCCCTCAAGTGCCGCAAAAAGCTGGAAGTGCTCACCCGTTGAGATGTAGTGGTATCGAGCACCCTGATTGTGATGAGGATCGGTCGGAATTCTCTCCAAGTAAACCGGAGTGTGGTTATTTTGAATATCCCCCAATGGATCTGTGAACCATTCACAAGCTTTAAAAAGAATTTGATTACTTTCAACCTTTGGGTTGCAAGCGACAATTTTGCCATTATAGCTTGGCGGGAAAAACTTGCGGTCAACGCCATATTGAAGCAAAGCATCCGTAATAGCTCTGATGTCGTTTTTCCTTTGTACGTCCCGTCCGCGCTGCAGGGAGGTCTGGAGGTTTATAAACGTAGCTGCAAAAAGCACAGACAAAATAGCGACAACGGCCACAAGCTCTTTTTTACTAAAACCCAAAAAGCGCATCATATGGAAGTATAACCCGGGAAAGCATCTTCCCCCAAAAAAGCATAATAAAAAAACTGACAATCATGAATGGCCCGAAGGCAATTTTGTCTTTTAGCCCTTTTTTGCTTGCGATCATAAGGGAGACTCCGGCTGTCGCGCCCAGCACGAACGAGAGAAAAAACCATACAGTAGCCTGGTGAAAACCCAGAAAGACTCCCATAAAAAGCGAGAGTTTTGCGTCCCCAAGCCCCATGCCTCTTCCCCGCGTCAAAAGGTAAAGCACTAAAAAGGCGCTTCCGGCAAAGAATCCGCTAGCCAATCTCGCATACGTGTTGGGGGCAACTAAAATCGCAATTGCCACCAGCCCAAGTAGAGCAAAAGAAAGACTGTCGGGGATTAAAAAATGCTCTACGTCGATGACAAACACGACCACAAGGAGTGTGGTCAGTGCTAAAAGAAACGGAAGCGCTAGAAACCCAAGAGGAGTAATCCACGGATGCTCCAAGAGAATTTTGGGCATATTCAAAAATATCGCCACAAACAAAAAGGCAGTAACTATCTCGATGAGCGGGTAACGCAAGGAAATTGTCTTTTTACAATTGCGGCATTTCCCGCCGAGAAGTACATAAGACACCACCGGAAAGTTTTCCAGTACCCCAATGGTGCTCTTGCAGCTCGGACACGAAGACCTACCTTTTAGTACAGACACCCCGCGAGGAGCGCGGTAGCTAAAGGCCCCGACAAAAGAGCCAAATACCGCCCCTAAGAGCGCTACAAATATGACCTCCATGCTATTCAGCAAATGTCAACACCCCGGGGGACGGTTCATTTATCCCACAGTATAGCCCGGCACGCCCATTTCCTGTTGAGTAAACTATGTATGCGTTCTCTCCCGCAGCACACTTGTTAATATTAAAGTCGGACTCTAAGCGCGAATATACAAGGGCACCACTACTGTTTTCCTTGTAACACCATCCTTCCACCTCCGAAGAGTTACACGCCGAAACGCCTCCGATATTGTATTGAATCATGCTTGGCACTACCTGTATGTCTCCGTTTGCAATCAAGCAGTCCGTCCAGCTCGATCCGTTGCAGTCAGCTCCTCCGTTCACAGAAGGGTAGTCCCCCTGTCGGTTAGTGGCATAAGCTTCGACTGATCTGCCAAGCTGTGCAACGCCCGATATTCTCCCGGCATCACGCGTCCTGGCTAATTGTTGCGCGGGGTTGATAGCCACCAAAACGACCACGGCCAAAACGCCCAATATGGCAATGACCACCAGAAGCTCTATTAAAGTAAATCCTTTTTTAAATATGGCAGTCATAAGTCTCACCCCCAGACACTTAAAGTATTGCCACATCGCACGATACATGTCAAGGACACGACACAAAACCCCCACATATCAAATCCTATCGCCACCCCATAGTTTGACATATTGTCTGGTTTGGTATAATATAAAAAGTATGATAGAAGCAGACACTGTCCCGAGCAGCGTCCAGATATTTGAGGACATGAGTGTTCGTTCCTCACCTGGTTCTGACAT
>Ga0210057_1002224_pt1 | contig 28015 bp, 26 predicted proteins | sample CryGeyCG2114_010_2_FD_183968 | JGI IMG/M metagenome (GOLD analysis project Ga0210057, IMG submission 183968) | Groundwater microbial communities from aquifer - Crystal Geyser CG10_big_fil_rev_8/21/14_0.10 (SPAdes) (version 2) | ecosystem: Environmental > Aquatic > Deep subsurface > Groundwater ...
AAGAACCGGAGTTTAATGCGTTTTTTCATTACCGGCCCGAAAATTTTAACTCCGATTTTCAAGAGAGCGCCAGCCAAGCCGTTACCATAAGAGATAGTTTGCTAAAGGTGGAACTGGAGTCGCCGGAAGTCATTGAAGATGGCGCCGTAGTTAAGTTAAAAGTCCGCTACCAAAATAATTCACCGCAGACAATTAATGATCTGGCTTTGGCTTTTGAACTGGGTGAAGCTTTTAAAATTAACGCCACCGAGCCAGAAGCCGAGGGCACGGTCTGGCGCTTGCCGGAAGTGGCTCCCGGTCAGTCGGGCGAGGCAATGATTGAGGGAGAAATTGATTCAACATTAGCCAATCCCTTGGAATGGAATTTTATTGCTACCGCTGCCGGTTCCGATAGCACCAGGCATCTTTACAAAAAGTCAGGCCGCATTGAAATAAAAGCGCCGAAAGTGCTGCTTAATTTGAGCGCCGTGGACGGGCCGGTCAGTTGGGGCGGCGAGGCGGAATATAAAATAGCCATTGAGAATAACGGCGAAATTGAAATCAATCAAGCCGTGCTCAAGCTATCTTTTTTGAACGGTTATATTGATTGGAAAAATTTTAACAATAATGATGCCGTTGCCCGGGTAGATGCAGAAAATAACAGTTTGGTTTGGCTGTCTACCAGCGGCGGTTGGACTGAATCTCTGGCTCAGATAAAACCGGGCGATAAAATTGAATTCGTGGTTAAAGTTCCTTTAGAAAGTGAACCGGAAGATCTGATGGAGCTGTCGGCTGAAGATTTAGTGGTGGAGGCTATTGCGACTCTGTCTTTTAAGTCACAGGACCGGCATAAAGTTTTTTCTTCCGAAAAGATCACGACCAACATCGCCAGTCAGCTAAAATTAATGAGCGAGGCCAGGTATTATCTGGATGCCGAGACCAAGGTAGGCAGCGGTCCGTTGCCGCCCACCATCGGCCAGACCACCGCCTATCGGATTTACTGGAAGATATTTTCCGGCTCAAAGGAACTGGACCAGCTGACGGTCAAGACCACTTTGCCGGCTTACAGTTCTTGGCAAGCTGATTCCGGCCAGGTGACCATTGGTTCGCCTCTGACTTTTGATGCAGAAACCAAAGAGGCGGTTTGGCAGGTAGACAGTTTGGCGGCCAATTCGCAAGTCATGGCCAGCTTTGACGTGGCGGTCACTCCCGATGCTTCCCAGGTCAATCAGCTGCTTATTTTAACCAACCCGGTCATGCTTCGGGCCAATATAAAAGAAAGCGGCCAGCCGCTCTCGCAGACCAACAATTTGCTTACTTCCGATTTAATCTTTGATCCCTGGGCGCAAGGTCAGGGCCGGGTGATTGTTGGTCAGGATTAATCCCGCACCACTTTTTTGAATTTCGAATGATGAGTTATGAATTTCAAAATTCGAATTTATAAAATTTATTCAAAATTCATAATTCATTATTCCATAGCAGGTGGTGCAGGATTGATCCGTAGTAAACCCCGTGCTTAGATATTTTATTGACCGAATTTTTTTAAACTGTTGAGCAAATAAAAGCTAATACTGGCAACGGAACTAATAAAGGCCGCCAGCGTCAGTCCGCCGAGCATAATGGTCCAGTTGGCTCCGGGGGCATAAAACCAAAAAAAAGGCAGGGTTAAAGCTAATATAAATGCTTTGAGCTTGCCAAAGGCGTTGTGTTCTATGGGGATTGATTTTTTTGCCCCAATTCTTAGCAGCAGATAACTTAAAGGTATGACCATTTCCAAGGCCAGAAAGAAATACCAGAGGTGCGTTAAATAAGCCGGTAAACCCGTCAGCAATAAGCTGTTAAGCAAGACTAAGAAGAAGTAAATACGGTCGGCCAGCGGATCCAAGACCTTGCCACTGTCCGTTTGTCTGCGGGTGACAGTGGCCCAGGGCCCGTCCAGGATATCGGTCAGCCAGCCAAAAAACCAGATGGCCAGGGCATAATATTTCGCCTCAACAGAAACGCAATAAATAACCACCCAGGGGAAGATGATGGCCCGGCTGACGGAGAGATAGTTGGGATGAATTTTATCCAGCAACTTAGTGATTTTTTTATTTTTGTTTTTATCAAACCAAGCCTGCAGACGGCCAATAATGATTCTTTCTCTAATAGTGGTTATCAGCAGTGGAGCCAACGGATCGTTGATCTTTTCGTTTGTTTTCATCTTTAAATGATTATGAATAATTTCATTGTAACAAAGAAATCCAATAAAAATCAAGCCAGGGCAGGCGTTTTAATAACTAAGAGCGGCAAGATTCAAACGCCATTTTTTATGCCGATTGCCACCAGGGGCAGTGTGCGGTCTGTGGATGCGGCAGAAATAAAAAAAATCGGCGCCCAAATTATTTTAAGCAACAGTTATCATTTATACCTTAAGCCCGGGCTACGAGTCATCAGAAAAGCGGGCGGGCTGCACCGGTTTATGAACTGGCCCGGCCCGATTTTAACGGACAGCGGCGGTTTCCAGGTTTTCAGCTTGTCGGGCGAGTCCCGCACCACTTTTGCCTCGGCAAAAGTGGTGCGGGATGAATCAGCCGGCCGGCCGGGCGCTTTAGTAAAAGTTTCCGATCAAGGCGTGGAATTCAAGTCGGTTTACGACGGTTCCAAGCATCTTTTTACACCAAGATTGGTCATTACGATGCAGGAAATTTTTGGTTCCGACATTATGATGGTTTTGGATCAGTGCGTGGCCAATCCTTGCAGCCATAAAAAAGCCGAAACAGCGATGCAGAGAACGCTGAAGTGGGCCGAGCAATCCAAAAACTCGCCCAAGTCAAAAAAATCGCTGCTATTCGGCATTGTCCAGGGTTCGCTCTATCGGGATTTACGGCTCAAGTGCGCTCAAGCGCTGGTTAAAATGAAGTTTGACGGTTATGCCATCGGGGGACTAGCCGTTGGCGAAGATCCAAAGGAGATGTGCCGCGTGCTGGATTACACCGTGCCGGTATTGCCCCAAGATAAGCCGAGGTATTTGATGGGCGTGGGTTTGCCGGAACAAATCATTGCCGCGGTCAAAAGAGGCATAGATATGTTTGATTGCGTTATTCCGACCAGGGAAGCCAGGCACGGGCGGTTATATATTCAAAACGCAAAACTTAGGACTCTGGGTCATGGATTCTATTCAACTGTCAACATCAAATTAAAAAAATTCGCCCAAGACGTAAGTCCAATTAATCCTTATTCCAAGCTGCCTCAACTAAGAGGGTATAGTAAGGCCTATCTAAGGCATTTATTTTCCGTTAATGAGACGCTGGCTTTGAAACTAGCCACTTTGAACAATCTGGAGTTTTATCAGAATTTAATGCAATCTATCCGCCGGGCAATAAAAAATAATCTTATCTAAATAAGCCCGTTAACTAAAGGCAGCTTCGGACAAATTTTTTTCGGAGTTTTTATTTTGTTTTATTTATGCTAAAATTACCTTATGCTAGCAGATAATTTTACCATTACTCTAGCCAAAAATGTTGGCGGGTCGGTCTTAAAGCATCTTGTGCTTTGGCCGCTTTGGTGGTACACCAGCGGTCTGTTGATCATCCTCAAAGCCACGGGCAGAAAAATCATCGGCCTTTGGCAGGGGTTGGCTTTGGACGTTTGGCTGAAAAATATTTTCCGGCCGATGTACGGCCAATATGATGCGGCCAGCCGCATCATCAGCTTTTTAATGAGATTGGTGCAGATTGTTTTCAGATTAATAATCATGCTGGTTATTTCGGCCGTTATCATTGTACTGCCCGTTGTTTATTTAGCTTTGCCGCTGCTGGCCATTTGGCAGTTAGTTGAATAAAATTTTATGGAACCGACAGAATTCAAGAGTCAATCCCCGGCACATTTGGAGCTGGAAGGCCGGCAATTTTACTGGGGCCGGCAGTTTTCTAAGGAGGCCATATTTTACCGCACTTTAGCCAGAGCGGTGCGTTTTGTTATCAGACTGGCGCTGGTGGCTTTGGGAATTTATGGTTTGTACACGGTCGTTAATTTTGCCTGGTTGCTGCAGCAATCCGGCCTGGCGCCGTTTGATTTTTACTACTGGGGAAAGTCCAAGGAATTAAATTATTTTTGGTGGTCGCTGCTGGGCTGGTGTTATTTTTTTTACAGCATTAATTCGGAGGCCGGAAAAACTTTGCCGGTGGTTAAGAAAAGCTACGACGAGTCAAAGATAATCAAAAAGAAAGTCAAACGTCTGGATCTGTCAAAAAGTTTTTCCCAAGAATCTTTGAAGATGTTAGACAAGGCCTATCTTAAAGCCCGGGCCAGCGGACACAATTTCCAGCTGCTGCATATTATCAGTCAGCTATTTTTAAACACCAGAATTGTCGGTTTATTGGTCAGATTAAGTTTGCCCGTAGGCAAAATTAAGGACATCATTAGCAGTTTAACGTCTAAGCTGACTCCAGAAGAGAGTTCAGATATTGAGCAAACTTTATCCTTGGCTTATTTTATGGCCTATCAGGGCAGGAGACGTAAGGTGGGGGCGCCGGATCTTTTTGCCGCGGTCGTTGCTCAAGACAAGGTTGTCCAGGATGTTTTGTTTGATTATAGCGTTACTCCGGCCATGGTGGCTAACATGGTTCAGTGGTTGAACATCAATCAGATTTTAATGGAACGGTATCAGCGTCATCAAAGCAAGGCCTTATTTAAACCCAAAGGCACGATGGATCGGGCCATGACCGCCTTGGCCACGCCGTACCTGGACAGTTTTAGCGAAGATTTGACTTTGCTTTCCCGGGCCGGCTATTTGCCTCTGTGCATTGCCAGGGAAAAAGAGATTAATGAGATCTTTAACATTATTCAAAGCGGCCGCTACAGCACAGTTTTAGTGGGTTTGCCCGGCGTAGGCAAAGAGAATATTGTTGAAGGCATTGCCAATCTGATGGTGGAAGAGGACGTGCCGGCTTTGATGCGGGACAAACGGTTTGTCAGCTTATCCATACCGCGGCTGGTAGCCGGCGCCGATCGCGGCGGAGAGTTGGAGCAGCGCGTCAGCATTATTATGCAAGAAATTATCCGCGCCGGCAACATAATTTTACATATTAACGACATTCATAATTTAGTGGGTTTAGCTTCCGTGGGCACAGAAAATATTGACCTGTCGGAAATGTTTGCCGAATTTTTGTCCAGAAAGAGCATCATCACAATCACCACCACCACGCCGGACGACTACACCAAATATCTGGAGGGCAATCCTTTGGGCCAGCAACTGGAAAAGGTTATTATTGATGAGCCGGATGATGACCGCGCCGTTCAGATGGTGGAAGCCAAAGCGGGTTTTATTGAGGGCAAACATCAGGTCTTTTTTACTTATGAATCCTTGGAAAGAGCCGTCAAGCTTTCCCGCCGCTATCTGCCGGGTAATTATTTGCCGGATAAAGCCATTAAGATTTTGGAAGAAGTGGCCATGGCCGTTTGGCAGGAAAAAGGCAAAAATCAGATTGTTTTGGGCGAAGATGTGGCCAAGATCATCTCGCATAAAACCAATATCCCTTTAACCCAGGTTTCTCACGAAGAATCGCAGACGTTGTTGCAACTGGAAGAAAGGATTCATCAGCGGATGATCAATCAGGATGAAGCCGTCAATTTCGTGGCCACCGCCTTAAGAAGAGCCCGGGCCGAGCTCCGCGACGTTAATCGTTCTATTGTCAACCTGTTGTTTCTGGGCCCGACGGGCGTCGGCAAAACTGAACTGGCTAAAACGGTGGCGCAGATTTATTTTGGTTCCGAAGATAACATGGTGCGTCTGGATATGAGCGAATATCAGCTCAAAGAAAGCATCAACCAGATGATCGGCGTTAAAGCCAGCGGTGAGCGAGGCATCTTGACCGAGGCCATCAGAAAAAAACCTTTCACCCTGCTTTTGCTGGACGAAATTGAGAAAGCCCACCCTGATATTTTGAATTTATTTTTGCAGATTATGGATGACGGCCGCTTAACCGATGCATTCGGTCTGACCGTTGATTTTGCCAATACCATTATTATTGCCACTTCTAATGCCGGTGCTCATTACATCCAAGACAGCATCAGGCAGGGCAAAACCATCGAAGAAATAAAAGATCATCTGACTTTAGAAGAGCTAAGGCAGTATTTTCGGCCGGAGTTTTTAAACCGTTTTGACGGCGTTTGCGTTTTTAAACCTTTAACCATTACGCAAATTGAAGAGATTGCCCGTTTAATGCTGAACAAAGTGCAGCAGCGACTTATTAATAAGGGCATCTATTTAGAGGTGACTGACGCCGCGGTCAGCGAACTGGCCAGAGCCGGCTTTGACCCCACCTTGGGCGCCAGGCCGCTTAGGCGGGTTATCCAGGATCGGGTGGATAATGCTTTGGCCAATTATTTGTTAACTGGCAAAATCGGCCGGCGTGACCGGGTCGTTTTGGAAGGCGGCGGTCGTTTGCGAATAGAAAAAGCCGTCAAGTTTTAACCTCGCACCACTCTTGTATTTTAAAAAATAAAGATATAAGAGATTACATCAATTTAAAAGATTTTATGACAGAATCCTTGATTAAATCCAGCACCCAGCCGCTCGCGAGCGGCTGGGTGCTGGATGAATTCAAAATAAGTGGTGCGGGGTTAAATTTTTTGAAGCATAATAATCTAGGAGATTTCCCCGTAGCTCTTTTGCGGTGTTGTTCATTATCTTGATATCTTTTCTTTTCGCTAATATATCGCTGATAAAAAAGTGATTCACTATTATGGATACTCCCCAGAAAATCACCGTGTTGGGAGCGGGCCGGTGGGGCTCGCTCTTGGCTTGGCTGTACCATAAGTACGGCCGGCAGGTTGTTTTATGGAACATCAATGATGAATTTTTGCAGGAATGGCAAACTACCCGTCGCAATAAATATTTGGCCATGCCAGGTGGGGTGGAGATAACCTCCGATTTAGAGAAAGCTCTTAAATTTTCCGAGGTCATATTTATTTCCATCAGATTGCAGAATTTCAGAGTTTTGTGCCGTCAGTTACAGCATCATCAGTTTAAAAATAAAACGGTAATCCTGGCGATGAAGGGCCTGGAATTAACCACTGGCAAAAGACCCTCGGAGATTTTAGAAGAATTTTTTGGTAAAGATGTCCGGATCGGCTTTTTAGCCGGTCCTGGCCACCCCCAAGAGATTTCGCAGGACATACCAACCTGCATGACCGTTTCCGCCAAAGAAAAAAGCGATCTTAATAAAATGGTGGAGCTGTGCCAGACGCCCTTAACCAAAATTTATCCCAACGCCGACCTCTTAGGCGTGGAAGTGGGTGCGGCCGTAAAAAACGTTATCGGCATTGCCGGCGGGGTTTTAGATGCCCTAGATGTGCCTTCGATAAAGAGTTATTTAATCGCCCGGGGCCCGGTGGAGGTGGGACGGCTGATAGAAAAAATGGGCGGTAATTTCCAGACGGCCTTTAGCTTGGCCCATTTGGGCGACTATATGGCCACGGCTTTTTCTTATTATTCCAGGAGCCATCAGGCCGGCGAAATGATTGTCAGAGAAAAAAAAATTCTGGAATCGGCCGAAGGGGTGCCGACGGCCAAAACAGTCAAGATGCTGATGGATCAATATGATTTAGACATGCCCATCTGCCTGGCCGTTTACCAGATTGTTCATGAGCAAAAAGACCCCAAAAGCATTGTTAAAGTTTTATTTGACCGGCCGGTGGAGCATGAGTAACTGGTAATCGGTAACTGGTAACTGGTAATTAATGGAATTAAATAAAAAAAGCGCCAGCGTATTATGAACGCGGGCGCCTTATTTCCTAATGAGTGTTCTGGGGCACTCAAAGAGGAAAACGATTTACTTTAGCAGAGTCATCCTCCTGGTTATGACCTTGCTGTCGGCAGTCAACTTATAGAAATAGACGCCGGAAGAACTGTTGTCGGTTGCATGCCAAATAGTGGTGTGCTGTCCGGCCTTCATCCAGCCATCAACCAACGTGGCTACTTTCTGCCCCAGCAGGTTGTAAATCATTAGACTTACTTCTCCACTAGTGAGCAAATTGTAGTTTATGTTAGTGGTGGCGTTGAAGGGGTTGGGGTAGTTCCAGAGAGATAATTCTTTTGGAAGCGGAGCGTTGTCCCCAGGAACGCCGGTTGGGTACATGCCGAAATAATCATGCAGGCAATGCAGGTACAAATCGGCTTTAGTATTAAACCCGGGCTCTTCCACTATCCAGGAAGGATCTATGTTAAGAACCAAGGTTGTTCCCTGTCCTTGAGAGAAGACCGCCCGAGAAGCTCCGAAACCGCCAAAATTGTTATCGACGGACAGAAAAATATTCCCGGGGTCATGAAGGGTATCACCTATTGCATAAGTGGCCGCTTCATGCTGGGTTTCGGGATAACTCCACTCCAGTCCATTAAAGAATCCTGATTGATTCCCAAATAACGAATCGGCAGGAAGTGAATCCCAAAACAATTCATCAAGGCCTAACAATGACCAAGGCAGAAACCACAGCCGGGCGTGGCCGAAAATTAAGATTTTTCCACCACTGGACAGATGACGTCTGATTACCTCTAAAGTATCTCCATAGAGATAATCGTCAGCCTGGCCGTATTCCAGAATCCCTGGAAAGAAAGCCAGCAGCAAAGGAATATCAGAGGGCGGTAAAGTCGTATATTCGACTTCATATCCCAGTTCTTGCAATTTTTGTAAGCATTCTGTCCCTGCCGAGCTCCGATTAGCAACTACGTCCCAAATCAGAACATCCGCAGCCACCGCACCACTGACTAACCAGCAAGCCCCCGCTACGATAAGCAGAAAAATAATCTTCTTCAATTTATTACACCTCCTTTACCTTCGGTTTTAATCGAAGGAAAGTTGTTTAAGTTATTTCAGTAGCGTCATCCGTTTAGTGAACACTCTTTCATTGGCCGTCAGCCTGTAGAAGTAAATGCCGGAAGAATTATCTTTGGCATCCCAGGTGACTTGGTGGTAACCGGCTGCTTGGTAATCATCAAGCAGGGTGGCAACTTTTTGCCCTAACAGGTTATAGACTTCAATAGTCACTTGCCTGTCTTCGGGCAGGGCAAAGTTGATAGTGGTAGTAGTATTGAACGGGTTGGGGAGATTTTGAGATAGCGCAAACTCCGTCGGCAAATTAGCTACGCCTTCTCGGTCATTGGAGTGTTCATCCTCACCCAGGTTGACCGGTATAGTCACCTGATTGACCTTATAATTCCACCCGCTTCCGAGTGGCTGATTTATCGTCAGCTTGACACTGCCTTCGGTTCCCCTCACCATAAAAGTCAGAGGATTTCCGTTTGGATCGTAGAGCATTCCGTTGCTCCCAACTAACCCATAACGGAATCTTTCGCGTTGCCGAACGCAGATTACGGAGCCTTCAGCGGGCTCGGAATTATTATCCAGCACGATGGCGGATATTTCCACCTGTCCTGGATCCAAAATATAACCCGGCGGCAGGAAAACTTGGAACTCCTTAGAATGATCCGTGTAAATTTCTACCGCCGGATCACCTAAGAGAGCCATAGTAAAGTTTTCGTCCCTATAATTAGGGAAGTTAAGGCGGGTGTTTCGGAACGCAATGCCCGCAATGTTTTCTCCGGGATAATTAAAAATATGATCCCAGAATTTTGCCGTCATATATCTGGAGCTGGCGACCCACCCAAATCGGGAATGTCCACAATAGATAACTGCACCACCGTCAGGGACGAGGAGATACTCTTCGCCCACACTCTTGACATCCCCGTACCAATACCTGGCATCATAAGCCGCCAAATCACAACCCATTGTCCACGAGACATTTTTGTTGTGAGAGCCAGCTAAACTAGGTATATAGCCGTGATGGCCATATCCTCCGTTTTCTATCCTCGTGGAGACATAAGACTTCGGAGGAGTGTTAAACCGGCGTGCCATAGGGGCGCTATGATCTGGAGATGCATGCGCAATATCCACAACATAATCTGGTTTGTTGACCCGGATAAAATTAACCACCTCTTCCCCAAAAGAACCAACTGGATTCTCATTATATCCATCTGGCTTTTCAATTATGGAATAATTGTCTACGGGTACGTATTCTGGTACGTACATCGGACAATACAACTGCTGTCCAGAGTACAGCATTTGATCAGCGCAGGTGGTAGCCCACAGCAGATTACCGCCCGAACCGTTAGATTCGTAACTGATAACTTTATCCACGTAGTCCCCGAACTCCTGCGGAGTCCTGGCCGGTACTGTACCCACGCATCCAGCGTTAAAAAGATTTGGCCTGTCATCAGTGGGCTCACCGTAGAGCCCATCCCGGTCAAAATCCCAGTCGCCGTATTTTCTGCTGAACTCCCCCAGGTACAAACTATTTCCTATATGTAGGTTAGGTAAATCCTGGGGTGAAGTATCGGTGTCGTATGGATACAAATAACGTATCGATTCAGATTCAGTGCCTACTACCAGAAACGCTTTTGTGCCATTGGTTAAGTACCAATGCTTAAAGGTTTGCCGCATTTTTTCCGGTAAGTCCCCAAAATACCCGCTATTTGCTATTTGCTCCATGGTAATGATTTCGGCGCGTTTGTGGGTATCTGTCCGCCATAACTTCAGCCGATTCGCCTCAATAATATAGGACGAATCAGGCACCACTATCAGTTCAAAGATCCACGGCCGTTGGGGCGTTTCAGGTATTTTCCTGAACGGCGCCGCAAATTGCGCCATCTGTAAAGGATTCTCCACCATACGCTTTATGCAGTCTTCCGGATAAGGAATGTATTCTGGCCAGACGATGGTTATCCCGCCGATATTGTCCATTTGCAAGTCATCGGGCACTGTTATTAGTTCAAAAGAGACAGTTGTGAACAACAATAAGTTACCGTTCACGGGGTCGTACCAAAACGGCACAATCCTTAACGTGGCTATGGTATAGTTTTCTAATATTCCTATATCCACCAACCTTACCGACTCTTCCGGTTTGGGGTATCCATTCAACTCTTGATACCCCTCTGCTTTTGCCTGTTGAAATTGAGGGAAATTATAACCGTCCTTTGTTGGCAATTTTGGCTGTGCAGGGATGATATAAGTTTCTTCACCCTGAAAGATTGGCATTTCACCGCCAAGTACAACATTGGTAACTTCCGCTTTGTGACCGAACGGGATCGCTAACATGGCGTTCCGGCATGGTATTTCCGGAAATCCCACAGAGTCAGATTCACGAAAGACACTTAGGACGTAATTGTTTTTTACGTTATTTGAGAATTCCAGTTGGAAGTAGGTGACGCCCTGTCTTTGGACCTCGGCGATGGATACATCACTGGGGTCAAAGTTGATTGTTACTTTTTCTCCGTAACAAATGCTAGCTGTTAAAACAACAACAGCTAACAAAGCGATTGAGATGATTCTTTTCATCCCTTTCCTCCTTATTGTTTTTACAATTTGCATCTTATTGATGCGAGTTTACTCCCTGTCTTGGAAATAGTTCTCCAAATATTACCTCCATTTTTTTGGGTTTTTGCCAAATCGTTTAAATGTCCTGTAATAGCCGTTGATTAGTAAATATTCAGTTTTCAAAGTACGTATCTTACAATTTATCCATATTTCTATGGTTTTGTCAAATAAGGACAAGCTTAATTCAGTCGCTAATTTAGATGTTGCTGATTTAATTTGCCATTTAACCGCTTTTTTATTATAATTAAGCAATAATCAGTAATCGGTAACTAGTAATCGGTAATCAGTAACTAGTAACCAATACAGTGAATTATGGTAGACAAAGCACAGTTGCCAGAAATCAATAGTTTAATGGACAAAGTTATTTCCTTATGTAAAAGGCGGGGCTTTATTTTTCAATCATCGGAAATTTACGGCGGCATTAATTCCTGTTATGACTACGGGCCTTTGGGCGCCGAGCTCAAAAATAATTTAAAGCAGGCCTGGCATAAAGCCATGGTGCAAAAAAGGGGTGATGTGGTTGGTTTAGATTCCAGCATTTTAATGCATCCAAGAATCTGGGAAGCCAGCGGCCATTTGCAGGGTTTTACCGACCCGCTGGTGGATTGTAAAAAGTGCAAAAAAAGATTCAGAGCTGACCATCTGTTGGAACTGAAAGGCCTGAAGCCCGATTTTAGACAGACAGATTTTGGGAAGCTTAATATCAAATGTCCGGAGTGCGGCGGATCGCTGACCGGTGTGCGGGATTTTAACCTGATGTTTAAAACTTATATGGGCGCGGTGGAAGATCAAGCGGCGGAGATCTATTTAAGGCCGGAAACAGCCCAGGGCATTTACGTTAATTTTGAAAACGTCAGAACCGCGGCCAATAAAAAAATGCCTTTTGGCATTGCTCAAATCGGCAAGGCCTTTAGAAACGAAATCACACCGGGCAATTTTATTTTTAGAACCAGAGAGTTTGAACAGATGGAAATGCAGTATTTTGTCCAGCCCAAGGAAGCGGAGCAATGGTTCGGCTATTGGCAAAAACAACGGCTGGATTGGTACGTGTCTTTGGGTCTAAAGAAAAACAATTTAAAGTTAAGAAAACATCAGTCGGGCGAACTGGCCCATTATGCCAAAGCGGCCGTTGACATAGAGTATGACTTTCCTTTTGCCGACAAAGAGCTGGAGGGGATCCATAACCGCGGCGATTTTGATTTATCGCGTCATCAAAAATATTCCGGCAAAACCTTGGAAGTTTTGGATGATGTCACTAAAACGAAATATCTGCCTTATATTATAGAAACTTCGGGCGGAGTGGATCGGTCGGTTTTGGCTTTTCTTGTTGATGCCTATAACGAGGTTGAAGTTAGGAGCGGCGATACAGACGGCAAACATGAAAAAGAAGTTGTTTTAAAGCTCCATCAAGATTTATCTCCGATTAAAATCGCCGTCCTGCCGCTTTCAAAAAAGGCGCCTTTAGAAAAGCTGGGCCAGGAAATTTATGGGGCGCTTAAAGAAAATTATATGTGCGCTTACGACACCACGGCCAGCATCGGCAAGCGTTACCGTAGGCAAGACGAAATCGGTACGCCCTACTGCTTAACCGTTGATTTTGATTCGCTGGAAGACAATAAAGTTACCGTCAGGGACAGGGACTCAATGAAGCAGGATCGCCTGGCCACTGCCGAGCTGCCGGATTATTTTCGAGACAAGTTTAAATGTTAAGACTAGACAGTGTAGCGATGTATAAACTAGAAATTTTACATAACAAAACGCGCCTGTTATTGGCACCGCTCAAAGGCACGGCAACGGTTACGGTTTTGGTTTTGGTAAAAGTTGGTTCGCGCTACGAGCCGGCCCAGCTGAACGGCATCTCCCATTTTATTGAGCATCTGCTGTTTAAAGGCACCAAAAAGCGGCCCACCAGTCTGGATATTACCAAAGAACTGGATGGAGTGGGCGCCGATTTTAATGCCTTTACCGGCAAGGATCACACTGGCTACTATATTAAAACTAATCAGGAGAATCTGGAATTGGCCTTGGATGTGGTTTCGGACATGCTGTTCAGTTCGGTGTTTTCAGAAACGGAAATTAAAAAGGAAGTCGGCGTTATTATTGAAGAGATCAATATGTACGAAGACAATCCGGTGATGATGGTTGATCATGTTTTTGATGAGGCCGTTTTCCAGGGCAGCTCGCTGGCTAATTATATTGCCGGCCCCAAAAAAAATATCCGGAGCATTACCCGGCACGATATTCTTAATTTTTTTGAAGCCAATTATTCCAATGATAACGTGATTGTGGCCATTGGCGGCAGTTTTCAAGAAACCGAAACAATCCGGCTGGTTAATAAATATTTCAAAAAGAGGGAACCGCATTTTGACAAGAGCCAATATCTGCCATACCAGAGCAGTCAGGAAAGCCCGCGGGTTAAATTAATAACCAAAGCCACGGAGCAGGTTCACCTGGCTTTGGGCTACCCGGCTTATAACATAACCGACCCCCGGTACTACCCCTTAACCCTATTGGCCATTATCCTGGGCGGCAACATGAGTTCCAGATTATTTTTAGAAATCAGAGAAAAACTGGGTCTGGCCTATTATATTCATTCGGCCGTCAGCGTTTATGAGGATACCGGGTCTTTAGCCATTTACGCCGGTCTGGAAAAATCCAATATTCATCTGGCCATAAAAACTATCATCAAGGAACTGGAGCAGCTGGTCAGCCGTAAAGCCGGGCCGGAAGAAATTAAGCGGGCTAAGGAGTTCATCAAAGGGAAATTGATTTTAAAACTGGAAGACGGCGCTCAGCTGGTGCAGTGGCTGGCCACCCAACTGCTGTTAAAGAATAAAGTAGAAACTTTAGGCGAGCAAATAAAGAAAATAGAACGGGTGACGGCCGCAGAAATTCAGCAGGCGGCGAGTGACGTTATCCGTCATTCGCGGCTGAATTTGGGAATGATTGGGCCTTATGACGATACCAATAAAATATTAAATATTTTGCATTAATTTTAGTATTGCCTTCCCTCGGCCCGAGCTCGGCCGAAAGCCGGCATGCTAAGAAAAAAAATATGGACAACAACAACCCTCGCGTTATCAATATTTCAACGGCCACTTTCATTAAACTCTTGATTATTGCTTTTGTTGTGATCTTTCTTTATTTAATCAAAGAAGTGGTGGCGATGATTTTTATCTCCTTAATTCTCGCCTCGGCTTTTGATCCTTGGGTTGATTGGTTCCAAAAAAGAAAAATCCCCCGCGGTGTTGGCATAATTATCATCTATATTTTACTGCTCGCTGTGGTCAGCACCGTGGTGGTATTGATTGTGCCGCCCATTACCAAAGAGGTGAGTCTGATCGCTAAAAGTTTTCCTTACTATTATGATAGAATCATTGAAGGCGTCAATTATTTTAGAGGCATTGCGCCTGGCCGGGTGGAGAACGAGTTGCAACAGGGTTTGAACGTTTTTAGTAAAAATCTGCCGGGGACAATTTCCGATATTTTTTCCAGCATTTTTGGTTTTTTTGGTGGCATAATTTCTTTTTTTATGGTGTTAGTCATCACCTTCTATTTTGTCGTTGAGGAAGAGGGTATAAAAAGTTTCGTCAAAGCGGTTAGTCCGACCAAAGTTCAGCCGTATTTGAATCAGCTGATTTTTCGGATTCAGAGGAAGATGGGCTTGTGGCTTCGCGGTCAGTTGATTCTTTCCATTATTATTTTTGTTTTGGTTTTTATCGGACTTTCTATTCTCGGCGTGCCCTATGCGCTGCTTTTGGCTTTGATTGCCGGCGTGCTAGAGATTATTCCGTTCTTTGGCCCGACATTATCGGCCATACCGGCGGTGTTTTTTGCCTTTTTGCATTCACCTTTAACCGGTTTAATGGTCATTGCTTTATATGTCGTGATTCAACAACTGGAAAATAATATTATTTTACCAAAAGTTATGGGCAAGTCGGTCGGCCTGAATCCGTTGGTGGTGATTGTGGTGATTTTGGTCGGCTTTAAATTGGCCGGCATCATCGGCACCCTGCTGTCCGTGCCGGTGGCCACCGCCATCTCCGTTTTTATCGGCGATTTTTTGGATAAAAGAGTCAGTCAAGAGTTCAAACTGGAGGAATAAATTATGGGTAAGTTGTACATCGTGGCCACGCCTTTAGGCAATTTGGAGGATATTACCTTGCGGGGCATAAGAATTTTGCGCCAGGCCGATTTAATCGTTTGCGAAGATACCAGGGTTACCAAGAAGTTACTGGAACATTATCAAATAAAAAGTCCAACTTTATCTTATCATCAGCATTCAAATCAACTTAAGTCCGATAGGGTTCTAAGCGAGTTAAGTCAGAATAAGCAATTGGCTTTGGTGACTGATGCCGGTACACCGGGCATTTCCGACCCGGGAGGCAAGCTGGTGGCCGCGGCGGTGGCTCAAGGACACCGGGTAGAAGTGGTGCCGGGCCCGTCGGCTTTGACGGCCGCAGTGTCGCTCGCCGGCCTGGCTATGGACCGATTTTTGTTTTTGGGTTTTTTGCCCCATAAAAAGGGACGCCAAACACTTCTTAAAAAGATTGCTGAAAGTGAATACCCGGTCGTTCTGTACGAATCGGTGCACCGGATAAATAAATTGTTAAGCGAGTTGAATCAATTGAGTCCGTTGAGTCAATTGATTGTTTGCCGGGAGCTGACTAAAAAGTTTGAAACGGTTTACCGAGGAACGGCCGTGGCGGTCAGCCAGCAATTAAAACCGACCGAAACCAAAGGGGAATTTGTTGTCATCATTGAAAGTCAAAAAAGAAAATGAAAAAAACGTATTATATCACCACCACTTTGCCGTACGTTAATGCCGAGCCGCACCTCGGCTTTGCATTAGAGATTGTTCAGGCCGATGTTTTAGCTCGTTATAAAAAGCTTCAGGGCGATGAAGTTTTTTTTAATACCGGCACCGACGAGCATGGTCAAAAAATTTATCAGGCGGCCAGGGACGAGGGCGTACCCACGCAAAAATTCTGCGATCGCTATGCCGCCAGGTTTGCCCTGCTTAAGACAGCTTTGAACCTTTCCTATAACAGCTTTATCCGCACCACCAGCAAGGATCATCTCAAAGCGGCGCAGGAATTTTGGCGGCGCTGTCTGGCCAACGGGGACATTTATAAAAAAAACTATAAGATTAAATATTGCGTCGGCTGCGAACTGGAAAAAACCGATTCCGAACTTACTGCCGGCCGGTGTCCGTTGCATCCTAACTTTGATTTGGAATTAAGAGAAGAAGAAAACTATTTTTTCCGCTGGTCAAATTATCAGCAGCAGCTTTTACAGTGGTACGAGCAGCACCCAAGCTTTGTGGTGCCGCCAAAGCGTTTTAACGAAATTAAAAAGTTTGTGGCCGCCGGCCTGCAGGACTTCAGTATTTCCCGCTTGAAAGATAAAATGCCCTGGGGCGTTCCGGTGCCCGGCGATGACCAGCAGGTGATGTACGTTTGGTTTGACGCTTTGGTCAATTATATTTCCGCGATTGGTTGGCCCGCCTCCGCTCCCTCGACTCCGCTCGGGGCTTCGGCGGGCAGGCACGGAAAATTTCATAATTGGTGGCCAGGTGTTCAGGTTGCCGGCAAGGACAATTTAAGGCAGCAGTCGGCCATGTGGCCGGCCATGCTGCTTTCTGCCGGTCTTAAGCCGCCCAAGCAAATTTTAATCCATGGTTTTATATCCAATCAGGGCCAAAAAATGAGCAAGAGTTTGGGTAATATTGCCGACCCCATAAAGCTGGTCCGCGAATTTGGCACCGACGCCGTCAGGCACTATCTTTTGAAATACATCCATCCCTTTGAAGACAGCGATTTTTCTATGGAATCATTCAAAGAGGTTTATAACGCCGATTTAGCCAACGGACTGGGCAATTTGATTTCCCGGACCACTCATTTAATAGAGCAGAATTTTAACGGCAAAATTAGTATTAAAAAAATTGATCTGGGTGCCGCCGTCAGTCATTTAATCAGCGAATATAAGTTTAATGAGGCGATGAAAAAAATCGATGAACTGATGACCCAAGCCGATCAATTATTAGAAAGAGAGAAGCCCTGGCAAATGGTTAAAACCAACAAAATAATGGCGGCCGAGGTATTGGGCAAAGTGGCGGCCCAGTTAGTTTTTATTGCCGAGCAGTTACAACCGCTTTTGCCCGAAACCTCGGCCAAAATAAAAAAGATTTTTTGCGCCAGAAAGATTAAAAAACCAAAAAAACCCTTATTTCCGAGGATTGAGGACAACATTTAATTTTAACCAAATATATTTATGTCAGTATTAGATTTCATCATTCTAGTTATTTTGGCCGGATTCGTTTGGAAGGGCATTAAGCTGGGTTTGATTGAATCGGTCGGCGGCATTATTGGTTTGTTTTTGGGCGCATTTTTGGCCAGCCATTATTATCAGGAGGTGGGCGAAATGCTTTCGGGCATTACTTTCGGCTCCCAAACTTTGGCCAACGTTTTAGGGTTTTTATTGGTTTTTATTCTGGTCAATCGGGCAGTGGCCATACTTTTTTGGTTTTTAGACAAGATTTTTCATCTTATTGCCATCATTCCTTTTTTAAAAACTTTTAACCGTTTGTTAGGCGGTATCTTTGGTCTGATTGAAGGTTTTATTTTTTTGGGCATTATTTTTTATTTTCTGGCCTTTGGCTCGTTTGGCGGAGGGCTCAAGGATAAAGTAGACCAATCTAAATTCGCCGGCGTTTTAGGCACGGTCGGCAAGATCGCCGATCCCTTTATGCCCGATTCCATCAAAGACTGGGGGGGGTAATGCCCAAGCTGCCCGGCGGCATTAATTTAGACAAGTTGCCGATAAACAGCATTGGCAATTTAATTAACGGTAATCCCGACATTAACTTAGATGCTAATTGATACCCACGCCCATTTAAATTTTGCGGCCTATGATCAAGACCGAGACCAGGTGATTGAGCGTTGCCGGGCCAAAGGCATGCAGGTCATCAACGTTGGCGCTAATCTGGCCAGCAGTCGCCTGGCCACTGCTCTGGCCGATGATTTTGGGCATTTTTACGCCGCCATCGGACTGCATCCGATCCATGTTTTTGACGATAATTTTGATTATCAGAGTTATAAGTTGTTAATCACCGACAAAGTGATGGCCGTTGGTGAAACCGGTTTTGATTATTACCACCCCACTTTTCAGCGAGCCGGTGCCGATAAGCGTCCGATTGAGCAAGTCATCGCTAAGCAGGCAGAAGTTTTTTTAGCGCAAATCCGGCTGGCCAGAGAATTTAATTTGGCTGTGGTCTGCCATGGCCGCAACGGCCTGGCTGGCAAAGATGTCTACACAGATATTTTACAGATGCTGCAAAGTAGTCAAGTGGAACGAGCCGTTATTCATTGCTTTGGCGGCGATTTAAAAACCGCCAGGCAAATCGTCAATCACGGCTATTACATCGGCATTGACGGCCCGGTTACTTTTCAAAATAAAGCCGAGGAGCTGCAAAAAATTGCTCAAGAAATTCCTTTAGATAAAATTCTTATAGAAACCGATTGCCCTTATTTAACGCCGGAACCGCACCGCGGTCAAAGGAACGAGCCGATTTATGCGGAATTGGTGGCTAAGAAAATTGCGGAATTAAGGAACATTTCCCAGAAAGAAGTCATAGAGCAGACTTGGCAGAATGCCCGGCATTTATTCAAACTTCCATAACTATAAAATGAAAAATTTTGCAATTAAAACAATAAAAGAGGCCGGTGAAATTGTCAGAAAAAAATTCGGCCATATTAGAAATGTCAAAAATAAATCCCGCCATCTGATTGATCCGGTCACCGAAGCTGATTATCTATCGGAGAAAAAGATTGTCAATGCCATTAAGAAACAATACCCGACTCATAAAATTCTTTCAGAAGAAAGCTATCACTCCGCCTCTTTGAACGAAGATGATCTGTGGATTATCGATCCTTTAGACGGGACCAGAAATTTTGCTGTTGGCATTCCTTTTTTTTGTATCGCTTTGTCGTACAAAAAGAAAGGACAAACGGTTTTGGACTTAGTTTATGATCCTTTGCATAATGAACTGTTTTTTGCGGCCAAAGGCCAAGGCGCTTATTTGAATAATAAAGCAATTAAGGTTAATAAAAATACAGCATTGTCGCAGTCGGTAGTTTCATATGGAGCTACCAGAAGAGATTTCAAAGTTACCAGAGAGGCCAATCGGGTTTTGTCCAGACTTTCTGAAGCAAAATGTTGGCTGGCCAATTATGGCTGCGCGGCCTTGGGCCTGTGTTATCTGGCCTGTGGTCGCACAGACATCTCCTTTCTTTACAATTTAGCGCCGTGGGATATTGACGCCGCCGCTTTAATCGCCGAGGAAGCAGGAGCCAGAGTTGAAGTTTATGAAGCAGCGGCTCAGAATCCTTGGTATAAATACCGCATTTTGATGGCTAACCCGAGATTATTCAATAAAGTTAAAGATAAGTATATTAAATTAAAGTTTTAGAGTTAGCCCAAGCAAGGCGCTACGCCTTCAGGGATTGTTGGCTTTCCTCTCCCTGAAGCCCAAGCAGGGTGCTTGGGCTTGGCAGAATGCCAAAAGTTTGTTTAGATATAGTTGCCGAGAGAATAATTAATAAACATCAAAAAAAGAAAAGCGATTTTATGGGGAAATTATTAAGATTTGACGACGCACATTATATTCATTTTATTACCACTCGCACTAGGCATGGTATTTCTTATTTTAAGAAGGAAAGGAATTGTTTGATATTATTGAAAGTTATTCAAGAGTTAAGGCAGGGGCTGCATTTTAAACTTCTTGGATATGTCATAATGCCAGATCACCTATATTGCCTCATTGAGTCAGATATAAAAGGTGATTACAGTATTTCTTATATTATGATGCGTATAAAGGGTTATTCTGCCAGGATAATTAACTTAGCGGAGGCTGAAACCTCCGCTAAACGAGAGGTTGATCATCAATGGTCGGCAGAGGCAGAACAAGGAGTTGATCATAACTGTTTAGGCGAGGGTTCAAAAGCTGAAACCTCCGCTAAACGAGAGGTTGATCATCAATGGTCGGCAGAGGCAGAACAAGGAGTTGATCATAACTGTTTAGGCGAGGGTTCAGCCTCGCCCTATCATAATATCTGGCAGAAATCATTTTACGACATTTCGATCTTTTCCGAAAAATTTTTAGAACAAAAATTAACCTACATCCATAACAATCCCATTCGCGCCGGTTTAGTCCAAGATTTAGCCGATTACCCTTGGTCAAGTTATCAAAATTATTATATGGACAACAATTCATTTATTGAAATAGATTATTAAACTATGGATACACTCATAATAATAATTTTAATCGTTGTAGTTATAGGTTTTGCCATTATATTTTGGCTACTGTCAAAGAAGGACAAAGCAGAAGGTCGCGATCAATCCTTATTAATGCTGCAGAATCAGCTTAATGAAATGCGTCAGGCCGTTGACGGCAGACTGACTGAATCGCATCGGGTGATGCAAACCCAGTTCGGCCAAACCACCCAGATCGTCAAAGACGTTACTGAACGTTTAACTAAATTGGACGAGACCAATAAACAGGTGGTTGGTTTTGCCGATCAGTTAAAATCACTTCAAGATATTTTAAAAAACCCTAAACAACGGGGAGTAGTGGGCGAGTATTATTTGGAAACTTTGTTAAAAAATGTCATGCCCCCGGGCAGTTACCAGATGCAATATAATTTGGGCGAGGATGAAAAAGGCAATAAATTAATCGTGGATGCTATTGTTAAGGTTAAAGATAAGATTATTCCCATTGACTCCAAGTTTTCTTTGGAAAATTATAATCGGTTGGTGGTGGAACGGAATGAAGCTGAAAAAGACCGCTTGGAAAAATTGTTTGTGAATGATTTAAAAATGAGGATCCAAGAAACCGCCAAGTATATTCAGCCCAACAAGGGCACTATGGATTTTGCTTTTATGTTTATCCCGCACGAAGCCATTTATTACGATCTATTAATCAACAAAATCGGTGCCATAACCGAAGATACAGAGAACTTAATTCAGCGGGCCGCTAATAAATATAAAGTAATCATTGTTTCACCAACCTCTTTTTTGGCTTATTTACAAACGGTTCTGCAGGGTTTAAGGGCAATGCAAATTGAAGAATCAGCCAAGGAAATAAGAAAATGGGTGGAGCAGTTGAGCAAGCATCTGTTAAGTTATGAAACTTATTTGCAAAAACTGGGCAATAACTTGGGCACTACCGTTGGTATGTACAACAGCGCTTATGGCGAATTTAAAAAAATAGACAAAGACGTGATTAAAATCACCGGCGGCGAATCCAAAATTGAGCCGCAGTCATTAGATCGGCCGAGAATGGAATAAGCTCATGGAATACATAATAGGAGTTTATATAAATTTACCCAAGGAAGCGGCAGCGGCGGTGACGGCGGCAAAAAAAAGATATTGTCAACTAAAAGCCACGGTTATTATAAATACAATCAGCCGCCCCATATCTCGTTGCATATCGCCAAATTTCCCAAGCGTTGTTTTTTTAAATTAAACCAGGCTTTAAACAATGTTTCGTTCAAGCCATTTACAGTTGTAATCAGCGATGTGAAGTGTGTCAGGAATGGCGCCGATCGCTATTTTTATTATTTGCATTCGTGAAAATATAAAACTAAGATCGCTTCATAAAAAAATTGTTTTGCTTACTAATCGCTTCCGTAGAAATCTTATTCGCCGTAAAGATCTAATCAGAATTAATAAACAAATGTATTCTGCCAGACAAGCCAATCACATCAGAGAATTCGGCTATTTAAGGACATTGGATTTTTTCGTCCCACATATTACTTTGGACGAAACCAATGAGGCGACGCGGCTTAGTAAGATTAGGACTTTAAAAAAGGCATTGCTTTCTTTGATTGGCAGCAGAATTACCGTGGACAGATATATTTTGGGTTTGTATTTTTGGAATAAACACAGGCAACATTTTGTAAAACGATTGACTAAGAAGTTGTTTTAATTTTTTTGTTTTGAAAGGTTATTCTTGCTGATATTAGCCAAAATGTTCAATTTGGGGATAATTAGGAATAAAAACCCTTGATATTTTTCGCTGATTTCTGTATAATTATGGCGAAAAATTTCTTTTTAAACTTATTTTTATGGCACTAAATGATAAAGAGCACAAACCCCCTTTTTGGCAACCAGCCCTGGCAATTTTCAGCCAAGTAACGGCCTGGATTGCCGCGCCCATTGTCCTCGCCCTGTTTGCCGGCAAGGCGCTGGACGAAAAATATAACAGCGCGCCCTGGTTTTTTTTAGGATTAACTGTCGTGGCCTTTATTTTTTCTTGCGTGGGTATTGTCAGAATAACCATGAAATATACCAGAAAAATTGAAAAGGAAATTAGAGACAAAAAACAGGCGGAAGAAGAAAACGCCAATTTAAAAATTAATAATCCCTCGGCCTGAAGTCCTCGGGACGAAGGTCAATAATATCAAATGAGCCGCATTACCGAAAATTCAGAAATTTTTCCCGTCATGATCAAATCGGAGGAATTGGCTGACCAAAATGCCGAAACGAACGGGCAATTGGAGCATCAACCGACCTTGTTTGCAGAGCCGGTTTTTAGTTGGGGAAATTTTACCGTTACCAATTCGCTTTTAAATTCCTGGGTAACCGTTTTTATTATAGTGATAATCTCCGTTATTATCGGGAAAAAAATAAAAAAAATTCCGCAGGGCATCCAAAATTACCTTGAACTTATTTTAGAAGGCGCTTATAACATGGCTGATGCTGTTACCGGTAGCCGCGCGAAAACCAAAAAAATTTTTCCTTTCGTTTTTGCCATTTTCATCTTTATTCTGATTAATAACTGGCTCGGGCTGCTGCCGGGCATCGGTTCCGTCGGATTTTTAGAAGGCCAGGCCTCCAGCCAAGTTTTTATACCTTTCTTCAGAGGCGGCACGGCCGATTTAAACACCACCCTGGCCCTGGCCCTGTTTTCGGTTATTGGCTCAAACATTTTTGGCATCATTGCCGTCGGTTTTTGGCGATATCTGAATAAATTCATCAACTTTAAGGCATTTGCCGAAATCCCCGGTAAAATCAAAAAGGATCCGGCCATTGTTTTTGTCAATCCCATAAAAGCTTTTGTGGGCTTAATTGAAATAATCGGTGAAATCGCCAAAGTGGCTTCGCTGTCGTTCCGGCTTTTTGGCAATATTTTTGCCGGCGAAGTTTTACTTGGCGCGATGGCGGTGATTTTTGCCTTTTTATTGCCGATCCCGTTCATATTCTTAGAAGTGATTGTCGGCGCCATTCAGGCACTGATTTTTGCCATGCTGACCTTAGTGTACTTTACTGTGGCCAGCACCGCGGAAGAGCACTAATAAATATCGGTTAAGTGTTATTTATTAAATAAGTTTTAAATGACTGGGCGACGTTAAACACCATTTCACCCGTCGTACCCCAGCGATTTAAAGAAAGGAAAGTAATATGGAAGAAGAATTAATCAAAACAGCGCTGGATTTGACCATGGTCGCCAAAGCCCTGGCCATTGGCATCGGTTCTATTGCTCCGGCTCTGGCCATTGGCAAAATCGGCTCCAAAGCCATGGAATCCATCGGGCGCAATCCCGAGGCCGCCGGCAAGATTCTGGTGCCGATGCTACTGGCAGCCGCTTTTGCCGAAGCCATTGCCATTTACGCTTTGGTAATTGCCTTTTCAATCAGCTAGTCTGGTTACGTACAGAAGATCGCTTTTCTTCGGTCTTCTGTGATAACCGGATTATCATAAGTGAGTCATTAACATTACCCAAATCTAAACTTTTAAAAAGAAGATTGATAATCATAAACTTATGGATGAATTAATCAAAACTTTCCATATCGATTGGAAGCTGTTAATTGCCCAGATTGTTAATTTTGGCATTGTGTTGCTGGTTTTGCATAGATTTGCCATCAAGCCGCTCTCCAAAACTATGGACCGCCGCACGGCGGAAATTGCCAAGAGTTTGGAAGACGCCAAAAAAATAGAAGAAAATCTGGCCAAGATCGAGGCGGAAAAGGCAGCCAAAATGCTGGTCGCAAAAAAAGAGGCCCAGGAAATCATTGAACAGGCCAGGCAGCAAGGCGAAGTTCAGGGTAGCCAGCTGATTGTGGAGGCAAAAAATGAAGTGCAAACGGTCATTGCGGCCGCCAAAGAACAGATTGCCGGCGAAAAGAGCAAGATGCTCAAAGAGATTAAAACCGAAGTGGCTGACCTGGTGACTTTGGCAACAGAGAAGATTTTAGCTAAAGTCGGCCGGCCGGAAATTGACGAGAAAATAGTTGAGACAGCGCTCAAGGAGATTAAAAAATGAAAAAGATAACGCCAAAACAATACGCCATGGGTCTTAATGAGGCCGTACTGGATCTTCAGGGCCTGGAGTTAGAGCAGGCGATTGCTAATTTTTTGGCCGTGGTTAAAAGAAGAAAAGATATCAAACAGTTAAATAAAATTCTACAAAAATTTATTGATATTTATCAGCAGCGGGCTGGCTTGCTTGAGGCCGAGGTAACTGCCAGTCGGCACCTCAATACTAAACTGAAAAATGACATCAGTCGCTGGTTGAAAGTTTTAACCACCAGAACCGCGGTTTTGACAGAAAAAATAGATCCGGGGGTGCTGGGCGGTGTAATAATTAAGTTTAATAATACCATCGTAGATGTAAGCTTAAAAAGCCAGCTCAAAAGATTGCAAAGCGAGCTTAAGCGCGAAGTTTTTTAACATTTTTTATTAGCAAAATTTTGTAAATAAATACAACCACTATGAGTCATAAAGACCAGATTATCGAACAGCTAAAAAAACAAATTACCGATTTTAAAACCAGCGCGGCCATAGAAAAAGTCGGCAAAGTGATTGAGGTTGGCGACGGCATTGCCAAAATTGCCGGACTGGCCGACTGCATGTCGCAGGAGATGCTGGAATTTGAAAACGGCCAGTCTGGCGTCGCTCTAAATTTGGAAGAAGACAGCGTTGGCGCCATGATTTTAGATGATTATTTAGGCATTAAAGAAGGCGATATTGTTAAGACCACCAAAAGGATTTTAGAAGTGCCGGTGGGCGAGGCAATGATTGGCCGGGTGGTTAACCCTTTAGGTCAGCCGCTTGACGGCAAGGGGGAAATCAAAGCGCAAAAGTTTTATCCGGTGGAAAAAATCGCGCCTAGAGTGATAAACCGTAAATCGGTGGATACACCGGTCCAGACGGGCATTAAAGCCATAGATTCAATGATTCCGATCGGCCGGGGCCAGCGGGAATTGATTATCGGCGACCGCCAAACCGGCAAGACGGCTTTGGCTATAGATACCATCATTAATCAAAAAGGCCAGGATGTTATTTGTATTTACGTGGCCATTGGTCAAAAGGAGTCTAAAGTGGTCAAGCTCGTGGCTAAATTGCAGGAACATCAGGCCATGAAATACACTACGGTGGTTTTGGCCGCGGCTTCGGATCCGGCGGCCATGGCCTTTATTGCTCCTTATGCCGGCTGCGCCATGGGCGAATACTTTATGGATCAAGGCAAGGATGTTTTGGTGGTTTATGACGATCTTTCTAAACACGCGGTGGCTTATCGGGCCGTAGCTTTATTGTTGCGCCGGCCGCCCGGCCGTGAAGCTTATCCGGGAGATATTTTTTATCTGCACTCCAGGCTATTGGAACGTGCCGCCAAACTTTCTAAGGATTACGGCGGCGGTTCACTGACCGCCCTGCCGGTGATTGAAACTCAAGCCGGCGATGTTTCGGCTTATATTCCCACCAATGTCATATCCATTACCGATGGCCAGATATTCTTGGAATCCGACTTATTTTATAAAGGCATCCGTCCGGCTTTGAATACCGGCATTTCTGTTTCCCGGGTCGGTTCAGCGGCCCAGACCAAAGCCATGAAAAAGGTGGCCGGTAAATTAAAGCTGGCCATGGCCCAGTACCGGGAACTGGAAGCTTTTAGCCAGTTTGGTTCGGATCTGGATGAGGCCACGAAAAAACAGCTGAATCTGGGCAGCCGGCTGACGGAAATCTTAAAACAGGGCCAGTATGAACCGATGCCCTTGGAACATCAGGTGGCCATTCTTTACGCGGCCATTAATGGTTATCTTGACGATGTTAAGGTGGCCGAAGTTACCCGGTTTGAGAAAGAGTTTCATAATTATTTGAATGCCAGCGGTACGGAACTATTAAAGAAAATAAAGTCAACTAAAGATTTGGATGAAAAAACAGAAAATCAATTACAATCACTCATCAATGATTTTAAAAAAATGTTCACCCCGCAACATAATCCTTAATTCCAAATTCTTGATTCTTAATTCCAGATCCCTTATTAATAATTTGTGACAAAAACATGGCTCAACTCCGGGAAATAAAAAGAAGAATAAAATCCATCGCCAGCACCAAAAAGGTCACTAAAGCCATGGAGATGGTTTCGGCCGCTAAAATGCGCAAGGCCGTGGTTAACGTTCTGGCTTCGCGGAGTTATGCCAGTTTGTCTTGGGATTTGGTGCAAAGTTTAGCCAGCCGGACCGAATCAAGATATCACCCTTTATTGCACAGGCGGCCAGAGATCAAAAATGTTGGTTTGGTTTTAATAACTTCCAACCGGGGTCTGTGCGGCGGTTTTAATTCTCAGATTATTCAAAAAACTTTGAATTATATTAAGCAGAAACCCGGCGCAGTAAAACTGGTTACTTTGGGCAAAAAGGGCCGGGATTCTATGGTCAAGCGAGGGCTGAACTTGGCCGCTGATTTTACCAAGTTTGATATTACCACCACCATCACTCAAATCCGGCCTTTGGCCAGGTTACTTATTGAAGATTTTATTGCCGGAAAATTTGATTCGGTGGTTATTGCTTATACCGATTTTATTTCCACTTTGCTGCAGAAGCCGAGAATTTTGGAGATTTTGCCGATTTCCAGCCAGACGCCGGACCAGGACTTAGGTCAAGCCGGCCTGCCTTTAGGGCAAAACAACGCCACCGGCAAATCCGGCGAGCTGGAATATTTATTTGAGCCGTCGCCCGACGAAGTTTTAAGCGAACTGTTGCCGCGTTTGATTGAGATGCAAATTTACCAGACCATTCTGGAATCGGATGCGGCCGAGCATTCCGCCAGAATGGTGGCGATGCAGAACGCCTCGGACGCGGCCGTTGACATGATCGCCGATTTAACCCTGTCTTTCAACAAAGCCCGGCAGTCGGCCATTACAGCGGAACTGGCCGATATCAGCGGCGGCCTTTTGGCCATGGAATGAGCATTTGAACACAAGAACATTTGAACATTAGAACATGAGAACATTAGAATATTTGTTATTGTGAGCCCATACTCCAATGTTCTCATGATCCAGTAATCCACAATTAATAATTCACTAATAAATATTATGACAGCAGACACTAAAGGGAAAGTCAAACAAATTATCGGCGCGGTGGTTGATGTGGAATTTACCGACCAATTGCCCAAAATCCATGATGCTTTGGAAATCAAAATGCCAGGCCAGTCAAAGTTGGTCTTAGAGGTCCAGCAGCATATTGGTTCTAATTTAGTCAGAACCGTGGCCATGGGCTCAACCGATGGTCTGGCCAGAAACGTTGAGGTATCGGCCACCGGCTCGTCCATCAGCGTAC
>Ga0210057_1002225_pt1 | contig 28012 bp, 29 predicted proteins | sample CryGeyCG2114_010_2_FD_183968 | JGI IMG/M metagenome (GOLD analysis project Ga0210057, IMG submission 183968) | Groundwater microbial communities from aquifer - Crystal Geyser CG10_big_fil_rev_8/21/14_0.10 (SPAdes) (version 2) | ecosystem: Environmental > Aquatic > Deep subsurface > Groundwater ...
CGTCACGCTTTATAATGGCGGCGGCGCTACTTTGACGATTTGGTATAACATTACCACCTTCACTAATGGTGTTGTGTCCAGTGAAAATTATCTCGTAAATACTAAAGGTGCCGCGTGCGCTGACGAAAGCTGTATTACGAATGCTGCGACCTTTGATGCAGACACAACTACTGGAACAACAATAGCCACCGGCGCTGGCAATGAAAAAGACATTTACTTAAAAGTAGTTCTTAGCTCTGTAGCAGGAAAATCTGGAAATTCAACGCTTACCATTCTGGGGGAAGCGCAATAATGTGGCAACTTTTTCATATCAAAATAAGAGTATAATCACCACGGCATTTTTAATATTACTAACATTCTTGCCGATATTATTGTCGCACCCTGTTTATGCTTCTGTCCAGGAGGCTAGCACAAGAAGTTCAGTTTGCGGCAACGGCGTTAAAGAATCAGGAGAGCAATGCGATGGCAGTGATCTGGCCGGGGCAAGCTGCACAAGTCAGGGTTATACCGGCGGCAATTTGAGCTGTAGTGCCAGTTGCACTTTTAACACCTCGGCCTGCACCTCCGGCGGAGGTGGCGGCGGGGGCGATGGCGGAGGGAGTGGAGGCAGCGGATATGTCGCGCCTGTAACCAGTGCTATTTTTAACGGCCGGGCGTATCCCAAAAGTACCGTAACACTCCTTAAAGACGCACAGATTGTTGCGACCGCTATCGCGGACACTAACGCCACTTTTTCGTTCAATATTAGCGGGCTTACTGGCGGCAACTATATTTTTAGCGTTTACTCCGAGGATAATAAAGGAAATCGGTCTTATCTTTTGACTTTTCCCGTGAGCGTTACTTCCGGCGCCACCACTCAAATCAGCAATATCTTTCTTGCGCCCACTATTGCCGTAGACAAAAGTGAAGTGAAATTAGGAGACAATTTAGCGATTTTCGGACAATCATCTCCTAATAGCGAGATAACTATTTCAGTTAATTCTAATGAGGAATTTTTTAATAAAATCAAGGCTGATTCCGGTGGCACGTATTTATACAATTTTGACACATCCCCGCTTGAGATAGGTCAGCATTTTACCAAATCAAAAGCCGCGCTAAATGGCGAGATTACTTCTTTCAGCGCAACCATTGGTTTTGCCGTCGGCACCAAAAATGTGCTTGCTCAACCGTCGGCAAAAATCTTGAAGGGAGATTTGAATAGTGACGGACGGGTAAATCTTATTGATTTTTCCATTACCGCGTATTGGTATAAGCGATCATCGCCACCGGCTTCTGCCGATCTTAACGGTGACGGCAAAGTTGACTTAATTGATTTTAGTATCATGGCATTTTATTGGACGGGTTAATTATGAAACATTTTCTAACCAAAATTTTATCGGCGTTATTGTTGGGATTAGTATTACCTCAATTTGTCTTTGCGGCTGATATTTTCTTTGAAGCAAAAATAAACGAGGTACGGATTGGCGAGCAATTTGAAGTCAATCTTTTTGTAAATACTCCCGAAGAAGGCATTAACGCGTTTGAAGGAGAAATAACTTTTCCGAACGATCTTGTTAAGGTAGAAGAAATACGAGATGGAAATTCGATTGTAAATTTTTGGATTGATAAACCTGAGGTACAAAATGGCGCTATCGTATTTTCCGGCATCACACCGGGCGGGTTTCAAGGCAATAAAGGACTGTTTTTCTCGGTCGTCTTTGAAACAAAATCAGAAGGTGTCGCCCGTTTTGAAATTAATGACGCAAGAGTTTTGCGAAATGACGGTACGGGATCTCAGGCGGTTTTAACAATAGCGCCATTTGAGATGACGATTTCTTCGGAAGCTTCGGTTGTGGTTCCCGTAGTTACGAAAGTGAAAGATATCGAACTGCCAGAATCATTTGCGCCAGAAATTTCCAGAGACGAATCAATCGCTAATGGTAAATGGTTTGTTGTTTTCGCTACCCAAGATAAAGCTTCTGGCATTGACCACTATAAGATAAAAGAAACGCAGCAGAGGTTTTTGTATATATTTTCAAAATGGATTTCTGGAGAATCTCCTTATGTTTTACAAGATCAAGAATTGAAAAGCTATGTTTTTATAAAGGCCGTTGATAAGGCTGGTAACGAGAGAATAGTGAAAATCAACCCCCAAAATCCGCTTGGATGGTATGAAAATTACGAGAATTGGCTTATAGTTTTATTAGGACTCGTTATTGCTTATATAATTAAAAATTTTTTGTGGTGGAGACATTTAAAAAAATAAAAAAATTATTGATCGGCGGCGCATTGCTGTTTGTAATTTTTGGTATTTTGCCCGCAACCGCCCAAGCGGCGAATTTGTATTTTTCTCCTTCTTCAGGCTCACATGCGGTTGGCACGACTTTCTCCGTAAGCATCTATGTCTCAAGCGCCGATCAGGCAATAAACGCGGCATCAGGAGTGATTTCGTTCCCAAGCGACAAGCTTGAGGTTACCTCTCTTTCCAAAACCGGCTCAATTTTTACTCTTTGGGTGCAAGAGCCGTCATTTTCTAACAGCGCCGGGACGGTTAATTTTGAAGGAATTGTTTTGAATCCGGGTTTTACCGGCGCAAATGGCAAAGCTATTAATATCGCTTTTAGAACCAAAGCCGCCGGCAGCGCGCCTCTGGCTTTTTCTTCCGGTTCCGCGCTTGCCAATGACGGACAAGGCACCAATATTCTGACAAGTTTGGGAAACGCGCAATTCAGCTTGGGAGGGGCCGCAGTGCCCGGTGCACCAGAAGCGGAAACTCCGCCAGCAGTAGCTGGAACGCCGGCGGCGCCTCAAATTTCCTCGCCTACTCACCCAGACCCTAACAAATGGTACGCAGTGAACGATGCGAAATTTACTTGGCCATTATCCTCTGGCGTAACTGGAGCTCGTTTGCTTGTGGGTAAGATTCCCAATGCCATTCCAACCGTAACCTATATCCCCGCTGTTAATTCGCGAGAGTTGCCAGATTTGGCTGACGGTATTTGGTATTTCCATGTTCGCTTGCAAAATAACGCCAGCTGGGGCGGGATTTCTCATTTCCGCTTTCAGATTGATACTGAGAAGCCGAGCAATTTTGATATAAGAGAAATTGAACGCAAAGACCCAACCGATCCAAGGGTTAAATTTGTCTTCGACTCCCGCGACGAAACTTCCGGCGTAGATTACTATGAAGTTCAAATTGACGATGGCGGTTCACGGGTGTGGCAGGATGACGGAAGCGGTGTGTTTGAAACACCGGCTTTGGGTCCGGGCAAACACACACTTATTGCAAAAGTTCTTGATAAAGCTGGCAATTCCTTGGCAAATTCCGCCGAATTCACTATTGAAGCGCTGAAATCGCCGACAATTACCGATTATACCCAAACACTAGCAAGTAGAGAGGTTCTGATAGTCAAAGGAACAACTTATCCGAACGCCCAAGTGGTAATTTGGCTCCAAAAAGAAAAAGATGAACCGCAGAGCCAGATCGTTAAAAGCGACGATGGTGGAAACTTTACTTTTGTGGCCGAAGAAAAATTGAAAGATGGCATTTACAAATTATGGGCTGAAGTAATTGATATGAGGGGCGCGAGAAGTAAGCCAACGGAAAAAACAACTATTGTTGTTGAACAGCCGACAATTTTGAAGATAGGAACTCAAGCAGTAACCATTCTTACTATTATTGTTCCACTTGTTGCCTTTATCATTCTTTTACTTGCGCTCATTTGGTACGGCTGGCATAAGTTTTCATCTTTCAGAAAGAAAATTCGCAAAGAGACCAAGGAAGCCGAACAAACCCTACACCAAGCTTTCAATGCCTTAAAAGAGGAAACGGAAGAACGGATAGCAGAACTGGATGGTAAACCAGATTTAAGCGAAAGAGAAAAGAAAATCTGTAACAGTTTAAAAAAAGCTTTAAAAATTTCCGAAAAATTTATAGGTAAAGAAATCGAGGATATTGAAAAAGAAATAAAGAAGTAGTAAAATTATAAAATGAATGGTTGGGTTAGCAGCCAATCGTCGGATATAAAAATCCGTCGGTGTGCTAACCCATGCCGGCGGATTTTTGTTAATCAGTTTTAAAATTCAATAAGTGAGTTCCTTCGTGTCGTCCGCGTTGGGTGTGGCGGGACAAGGGCGACTAAATATAAAAGATAAATTTCCGCCGAAAAAATCTGGGCGAAGCCCAAGCGAGGGCGAGGCAGAAGGGGGGTGTGGGGGGAATTCCGCCGTGTTCTTGCGGGGACGGACGGGATTTTTGGCGGCGACTTATACCTTCCGTTTCATTTTTGTATTGACTGTGGTTTTCTCGCCGGGGATTCTTGCTTCTACTACCTTTCTTCCATATGACTGGGCAAGTTCTTTTACAATAAGCTCCTCTCCACCAATCATATTCTGCAAAGCCTCCTTTGCTTTGTTGTAACCGCGCTCTTTCTTTTCTGGCGCATCAACTTCTGCTAGGCGAAAGAAACGATGGCGGGTGTCCTCAAAGGTGTCGCCGTCAATGACTTTCTTTACTTTAACTCTTGTCATAGTTTAATCAAAATTAATTTCTATCGGGTCTACATCAGGAATCCGCTCGACACAAGTCGGCTTGAAGTGATTGTAAAGCGCGACCTCGGCTCCATCTCGATCAACTTGCCGCGATATAGCCGCGGCACGCAAGTAGCAAGTGTAGCCACTAAGATAACCTTGGCAACACTTGCTAGTTTCTGTATCTGAAAGATGTTGTCCGAGTCGTTCGTTCAAATCTTCAGCCCGACCGACATAGTAGATAATGAATTTATCTTTTTGGGTATCGTGATAAATGAGCCGGTAGACTCCGGCTATGGCCTTTATTCTCGAAACACCTGATTTTGTGAGCGGAATACGCTCTGTCCAATTTAGTTGCATGGTATTGATTATTTTACTTGGGGATAACCTATATCTTGTTTGCTTTCTATTTATCTTCTATACTGATATTATAGCGCGTGCATAATTTTCGTCGATACCTATGATTACCAAAAAGCAAAAACAGGTCCTCGATTTCATAAAGAACTATAAAACCGCCAAAGGTTACGCCCCCTCTCTTGAGGAGATCGGCAAAAAGTTCAAACTTGCCTCTGTTTCTACTGCCCATTACTACATAAAAAAACTGCAGGAAGCCGCCCAACTCAACAAAGAATTTAATCAGCCCCGCGGCGTTTCGACTATCGAACAGAAACAAACAATAGAGATACCAATTCTCGGTGCAATCGCCGCGGGGCAACCTATTGAGGCAATTGAGGTGCCGGACGAAACAATCACCATAACGAAAGACGAAATTAGTAAACAAGGAAAACATTATGCTCTGCGCGTGCAGGGCAACAGCATGATCAAGGAAGGAATTTTTGACGGCGATATTGTTGTTATCCGAAAACAAGAAGTAGCCGATAACGGACAAACAGTAGTCGCCATTATTGATGACAATCAAGCAACTCTCAAAAAACTATACCGAGAAAAAGGAAAATTCCGACTTCAACCGGCAAATCCTACCCTTTTTTCGATTTATCGCGATGAGGTAGAAATTCGCGGCGTTGTTGTGAAAATAATCCGCAACCTTGAATCGCAAATTGAAAAAGAACAATCAAATGAAAAATACACCCGCCGAATAGATTACTCATGGGATTATCGCGGAGAAAATACCAAAACATATACTCATGGCATTCACACCTACCCCGCAATGTTCATTCCGCAAGTCGCGCGTAGATTGTTGGAAACTTACAGCAAAGAGGGCGACACAATTTGTGATATTTTTTGCGGTTCCGGTACAGCACTTGTGGAAAGTAAGGTTTTAAATAGAAATGCTTATGGTATTGATCTAAATCCGCTAGCGATTTTTCTTGCTAAAGCAAAAACTAAGCCAATCAATCCTCAAAAATTGACGAAAGAGTACATCACTCTGTTAGGCAGGTTGGAAAAAATAAAAGATAGCGAGATTAAAAAGCCAGAATTCAAAAATCTTGATTTTTGGTTTAAGGAAAAAGCAATTATTAAATTAGCAAAGCTTAAAAAAGCAATTCAAGAAATTGAAGATAGAGTGATACGAGATTTTTTGATGGTCGCTTTCAGCGAAACTGTGCGCTACGCTTCAAACACTAAAACTGGTGAGTTCAAATTGGTGAGAATTAAAGCGGAGAAACTAGAAAGGCATGATCCTGATGTTTTTGGTATTTTCCGAAAAAAAGCAGAAGCAAACATTGTGGGGGTTGGAGAATTTTATAAAGAAGCAAAAAAAGACGTGTGGACAAAAATTATTTTCGGTGATTCTTCAAAAGAAAACGGCATAAAAAAGAGTTCTATCGATTGCATTATTACTTCGCCGCCGTATGGCGATAGCCGAACAACTGTTGCCTATGGGCAATTTTCTCGTTTATCTTCACAATGGATTGATATTTTTGACGATCCAAACAAAGCTTCCGGTGTTGATAACGAATTGCTTGGCGGCAGAGCTACCAAAACGTTATCCCATATTCTCTCGTCAGATTATCTCAATGACTCGCTAGACAGAATCGCAAAACAAGACGAGAGTCGCGCTAAAGATGTTTTAAGTTTTTATATTGGTTTGAACGATTGCCTCAAAAGAGCGCACGAAATACTGAAATCCAAAAAGTATTTTTGTCTTGTTATCGGAAACCGATTAGTAAAACAAGTTCGTATTCCTACCGATTTTATTATCGCCGAGTTGGCAGAAAAAATAGGTTTTACCTGCGAAGATATTTTTGTCCGCAATATCCCGGGCAAGAGAATGCCAATCAAAAACTCTCCAACGAACATTGTCGGCGCACTTGAAGAAACAATGAATAAGGAAAGTATTGTTGTCCTGCGCAAAAACTAAATCAACCGCACCTTGTCTCTAAAGCAGTTGTAGAGTTTGTTGATTTTCACTCTAAAACCGGTTCCATGATTTCTCACGCTTCCATTTAGGCGGTAATACATACGAAAATCAACTACGATGTGATTTTTCTTTACCATTTTCTTAAACAACTCAAAATTAAAACCACTCAATAAATACGCTTCGTTGAAATGGAAAAGCTCCTTGCCTTTCATTTCTTTTGTATCGGCAAGGACATATACCAGGGCGGGTAATTTATCGCCAAATTTCTTTTGCACAGACTCGACATCCCAGTAGATATTTAGGTGTTTCCCTTTACCTTGAACGCGAATTTTGTCTCCCGCGACAGAAAGTTTAAGCGATTGATTGTTGTATCTTTTGCACGATAATGTTGAGTGTAATTCTTTTGATCTGCCATTATCTCGTTTTGAATAGCCGAAACCATCAAGCAACATTCGGTCCCTATCGCCACCTTTCGGAAGCGGCTCAAGGGTAAACAGAGTAAGCATTGATTTTGCGCTTCGTCGATATGCTTTCAGTTCAGCAACGCCCGCAATATCGGGGAGTGGTATATTGTTTTCTTTGATGTTGAGTAAGTCTTCAAGCGTTTTTCCTATGCCGGTATCGCCAACTCTATGGGTTGGCACAAAACCAAGTTTTTTGACGCGCTGAAGGTCCTTTTTGAGAGCAGCTAAATTCATACTATTTTAGAAAATAATCTATCGGTTTTTTGTAAATCCGAGCAAGTTCTTTCAACGCAACAATATCAATCCGTCTCTGTCCGGCTTCAACCTTAGAGACATGAGATTGTGTCTTGTCGAGCAATTTAGCCACTTCGATTTGATCTAAACCGGCTTCTTGGCGAGCCCTTTTTAACTGCTCAACGATATATTTGTGATCTTTTGAGTAGATTGCTTTGGTCATATTGATACTTGTATGATAGTATTCCATTGTGTTATATTCCAAATTGTCATATACTGATTTAGGGAGTTCCTTAAATTTTTCCGCGCACGGGTGGTGGGGCAAGGAAAAGGAATTAGCCGTCGCCAAAAATCCCGTCCGTCCCCGCAAGAACACGGCGGAAGGGGGGTGTGGGGGGAATTCCGCCGCACCCGAGCGGATACAGAAAGAGGCCAGCCCCGCCGCCTGCTCGTTGAGAGCAGAATACCACAAAAAAGTTTTCTTTTCCTTTTAGAAGAAAAAATCGGGCGCGCGCAAATCAGAAAATGCGAAGAAAACTTTTTTGCTGGCTGGCGAGCGTCAGCTCGCGGCGGCGGGGCGGCTTCCTTAGTCGGGGTTCTGCTCAAAGAAAGTTCGCGCGAAGTGTATAATTACAGCACCAAAACTAACTTTGTCGGAAATGACTGCTCCGCGCGGCGAGTACGCCGCGCTCCGCAGGGCAAAATCCGCTTTTGTTTTCGCCGTAAAATCCCAGAGTTCGCCCCAATAACAATATGAGAGAGCTCAAACCAAAATCTCAATGCGTTCTCTACGCTCGGAAATCCACCGAGGAAGATGACCAGCAGATAATGTCTATTGAGGCACAGCTTTTTGAATTGCAAGAGTATGCGAGCAGAGAACGCATTGAAATCGTAAAAGTATTTACGGAAGCGAAAAGCGCAAAGAAGCCTGGGCGAGACGGTTTTGCCAAAATGATTGAGTATATTGAAAGTTCTAGTGAAAGTTTAGGAATTTTAGCATGGCATCCTGACCGTCTCGCTCGGAATTCTGTTGATGGCGGTAAAATTATTTACCTTGTAGACATCAACAGAATTGCTTCTTTACGCTTTCCGCAGTTTTGGTTTGAGCCAACTCCGCAAGGCAAATTCATGTTGCAAGTGGCGTTCGGACAAAGTAAGTATTTTTCTGACAACTTGGTGGAAAATGTGAAGCGTGGAATCCGCCAAAAAATCCGCCGTGGCGAATGGTTAACGCTCGCTCCGTTTGGATATGTGAACAATTACAAAACGAAAAATATTGAACCTGACAAAGTGAAATCTCGTATTATCAAGCGAGCGTTTGAAGAATATGCCACGGGAACATATACCCTGAAATCTCTAGCGGATTTTTTGGCGGAGCATGGCATTGTCCAGAAAAAAGGAACGCCACTTGCAAAAGTTTCCGTCGTGAAAATGCTCACCAACAGAGCATACTTAGGATTTGTAAAATATCATGGCGAATATCACGACGGAAACTTTGAGCCGATTCTTTCCCCGACACTGTTTGAAGCAGTACAGAAAATACTCTCGTCTCGAAGAAAACCGCGCAAGTTGAAAACGATTATCCCATTTCCATTTACGCAACTTGCGCGGTGCGGCGAGTGCGGCTGTGTGATCACGGCGCAATACGCCACTAACCGCTTTGGCACACGCTACACTTATTATCGTTGCACCAAAAAGCAGGGAAAGTGCGCACAGCCGTATCTTTCCGCCGACGCACTCGCCGCTCAATTCCAATCACTGCTTCAATCAGTGTCGCTTCCTCTCGAAGAAATTGAGGTTATGGAAAAACAAATTAACGCATGGGAAAACGAGTCAATTTCTTCGAGAGGAGCAGTTGCCCAAAATCTGAAATCCAAACTTTCCGAGACGCAGGAGAAGCTAGACCGGCTTGTGTCGCTCTACTTGGACGGCGACATTGAACGCGACTTGTATCTCGTGAAGAAAGACGCTCTCCTGCGCCAAAAAGCCAAGCTGGAGGAAAGTTTGGGAGATTTTGGGCAACAGGGAAAGAATCGGCTCGAACCCTTGCGGAGTTTCGTTTTGTCCTTGAAAGAAGCGGAAAAAGTGGCGCGAACAAAAAATTACGCCGAATGGCGCAACTTTTTCCGCTCCCTCGGCTCTAACCCTGAAATCAAGGACAAAACGGTTTCAATCAATTGGGGCGAACTCTGGGATTTTACGGCGAAAACAAAAGCGGATTTTGCCCTGCGGAGCGCGGCGTACTCGCCGCGCGGAGCAGTCATTTCCGACAAAGTTAGTTTTGGTGCGCCCTGAAGGACTCGAACCTTCAACCTTCTGGTCCGAAGCCAGACACTCTATCCAATTGAGCTAAGGGCGCATTATTAAACCTAGATACTATTTTACTATAAAATCATGGATTTTTCAAACAATGAAAGATCCGGCCAAAGGGAAATAGAAATGTCATACTAGGACGTTTTTGATAGTTTATTAGCCTGAATAAATTATCTTCTCCAAAAAAGACTTTTATTGGTACAGGTCGCCCTTGTTGAATTAAGTTGCTACAAGCATTCAGGAGTGCTAAAATTAATATAAAGACTTAATTTTAACAACATGATTGAAGTCAAGGATAAAATCCTGCATGTACCGCAAATTGCCAAGTTTTTTGGGGTTGCTGATAAGACAGTCTGGGAGTGGTGCAAGACAGGAAAATTACCAGCATTTAAAATTGGTAAAGAATGGCGTATAAGAAAGTCCGACCTGCAGAAAATGATCAACCAAAAAATAAAAACGCCAAAGTCACAGAAGGCATTATTTTAATTATTTTATGTCGAAAACTAAAGCTACAACCAAATCCAAGCCGAGGATTTTTTTATTTCAAGGAGAGGACGACTATACGGCCGCACTTAAGGTAAAAGAATGGAAAAATGCTTTTTCAAAAAAATATTCCTCGTCTGGCATTAAAGTTGTTGATGCGGACGAGTTTGCCGACGGTTTGGTTGAAAATATTAAAAACAGTATAGCGAGTACCGGACTTTTTTCTCAAACCCAACTCATCATCGTAAAAAATATTTTTCAGCAAAAAATTGATGTTTTGGCAGGGGTTGCAGAGTTGTTACCACAGACTCCCGAAGACACATTTTTAATTTTTTGGGAGAAAAAAACCGTAAAGAAAAATTTGAAACTGTATAAAAAACTTATTGAGCTAGAAAAAAAAGGTCAGGCAAAGATGTATGATTTTAAAATTCCAGGAGGGGTTGCGTTTGATGGTTTTATAAAAAGTTATTCAGAAAAACACGGCGCCAGCATGGAGCGAAACGCCGTGAACAAACTAGCGCGGCTTTTGGGTAGAGATCTTCAAGAACGAGTAAAAACTTCCTTTGGGTATGAAGCAAAACAGGTTTTTAACCTGTGGCAAGTGACAAATGAAATAGAAAAGTTGGCAACTTACGCAAAAGGCGCGGTTATTACGGAAAAAGATGTGACCATGCTGGTGTCCGCGAAGTTTTCAGAGAATATTTTTCAAATTACAGAAGCCCTGGGGTCCAAAAATATAAAAAAGACACAAGCGCTACTCGATCAGATGATTGATACAACACGAATGACAGAAGGTGACGTCAAAGGCAAGGCTTTGGTAATTTTAGGGGCACTAGCTGCCCAGTTTCGCGGGCTTTTGCAGCTACATGACGCAAAAAACGGCAATTCTTTGCAAGGGCTTGGTTGGAGTCCTTTTCGGATCCGCGCGAACGAGCGGTTGTTGAATTATTTTTCAGAAAAAGAGCTTCGAGAAATAATGAAAAAGCTTTTAGTTATCGATAAAAAATTGAAATCAACCAATCTCCCTCCCAAGGTTTTATTTTCAAATTTTATTTCGGAGTTGGTGAGATAGCTACTTCATTTCAGCAACGACTACGTAACGCTTCAAAGCAGTCCCTAAAGGATATGAGGTTTGCAAAGTGAGCAGTCTACGTTCATATTTTTTTTGGTCAAAAATTGTTGTGTCGTTTTTATCAACGATTTTTGTTTCGATAATTGAATATTTATACGTTTGTTCATCGTCTGATATAAAAATTATCTCTCCAAGAGATAATTCTGGTAGGTTTGAAAATATGGTTTTATAGTTGCCTTTTGCCCAAACATAGTCCGACGAATGACCGACAAACATCGAGTTACCGTATGTTCCTGGCAGAGCGGTTGAGGTGTAGTGGGCGACACCGTTTTGTAGCGCAATTTGTAATTTTTTTTCGTCGTTCGCGCCGGGAAAAACGGTTGGGGCGGAAAGGGAAAGAGCGGGAATATAAATTGTGTTTGCAGAAAGCTCGAAATTTTTTGGTAAATTGGTTTCCGGATAGTCTGATTTAAAAATATAAGGAAAATTTATAACGCCCGTAAAAAAAGCGCCAAACAGGACGATCAGATAAAGTTTATCAAGTAGTTTTTTCATGTTTTAATTGTAGTTTGTTTACGCTATAATACTATTATACAATGATATTCAATCAACATGCATAAAAAACTGATAGTTATGATTCCCGCTTACAACGAGCGGGAGACAATTGGAGAAGTTATTCGAAAGATTCCAAGAAAAATTTTGCCGTTTGAGACCTTGGAGATTTTGGTTATTGATGACGGGTCCAGAGATGGTACTGTGCAGGTTGCTCGTGACGCCGGCGCAAACCACGTTATTTCGCATGACATCAATCGAGGGTTGGCAACAACTTTTAATACAGGGTTGCAGACCGCGATAAAGCTTGGGGCCGATGTGATTGTAAATATTGATGCTGATGGGCAATACGATTCTTCGGAGATTGGAAATTTGGTGAAGCCGATTTTGGAAAAGAAAGCGGAAATAGTTATTGGAGACAGGCAGGTGAGGGGGCTAATTTTTATGTCCGCAGTAAAAAAATATGGAAATATTTTGGGAAGCTTTCTGATAAGAAAACTTTCCGGTGCTGATGTTACCGACGCGTCTTCGGGGTTCCGTGCGTTTTCTCGGGAAGCAGCGTTGAGGTTAAATGTTTTTACTACGGTTACATACACGCACGAAACGATAATCGACGCGGCCAGCAAAGGAATAAAAATTGGAGAAGTCGATATCAAATTTTTACAAACGAAGCGACCAGGAGGAAAGTCTCGCCTGATTTCAAACGTATTCCAGCACATCAAGAATAGTTTTATGATGATTGTCCGGACATATATTTTATACAAACCATTGAAAGCATTTTTTTATTTGGGAAGTACCTTTATTTTAGCAGGCGCGATTTTGGGTGTTCGCTTTCTATATTTTTATATAACAGTGGGTGGTCAAGGAAAAATTCAGTCTTTAATTCTTGTAGCGGTTTTGGCTATTGTTGGTTTCCAAATAGTCATGATGGGTTTTTTGGCAGACGCATCACACATAAATCGCAAAGTTTCTGAGGAACTTTTGTACAGAGAGAAGGCTAAAAATATTGATCAGGCCTAGTTTTTAAAGAATTTGTGAAATATTGCATTATAACCAGCTCTTACCCAGCGAACGACCGGGATTCTCGAAATACCGGTGTTTTTATTAAAAATTTTGCCGAAACACTAGCCGGTTTTGGGCAAAAGGTCGCGGTGGTGACACCTGAAAAGTCGGGAGAAAAAGAAAAAAGCCCAAAAGTTTCGGTTTATTTTTTTAAAACTTTGGGTAATACCACAGAATTAGTTTCCATCAATCCAAAAAATCCATTTGGTTTTTTGAAACTTTTAAGCGTCATGGTTGGAGGGATTTTTGCAACATTGAAAAAAGTTTCGAGTTTTCAGCCCAATTTGATTCTTGCTTGTTGGATAGTTCCTTCGGGAATTTTTGCGCTGGCGGCATATAAAATTTTAAAGATACCGTATACTGTTTGGGCTTTGGGATCCGATGTTTGGAAAGTTAAAAAATATCCTTTTGGAGAAAAGGTATTCCGTTTTGTACTAAAAAATTCTCAGCAAATCTATGCCAATTCTCAAACAATAAAAGAAAGGTTAAGAAGTTATACCGATCGAGAAATTATTATACTCCGCTCTACTCGAGCACTCGATCAAAACACAAAAGGGGCGAAAGTTGACCGACAGAAAACAAATTTTTTAATGATTAGTCGTTTTCATGTTGATAAGGGGCCGGATATATTACTTTCCGCGTTTGATATGTTGAGGAAAATCAAACCAGATACTTATCTCTATCTTTTCGGGGGAGGGCCGTTGGAGAAGGTGTTAAAACAGCAAATTCAAAATCTTGGACTTGAAAAATACGTCAGACTTGGTAATTATTTAGATGCGGAGGGCGTAGCTTCTTATCTCAAAGCTTGCGATTGCTTGGTTGTTCCATCTCGAAAAGAAAGCTTGCCTGTGGTATTTTCCGAAGCGGCGCAACTAAACTGTCCGACAATAGTCACCGATGTCGGGGATTTGGGATTGCTTGCTCACAAATACAATACGGGTTTGGTAGCAGTGCCTAATGACGCGGATGACTTAAAAAATGTAATGTTAAAATTTATTGAGCAGAAAAAGGGAGATAATTATCAAGCGTCAGAGGAATTGAAAAAAGAGTTTGATATAAATAATATTGTTAAGAAATTTTTAGATGTTTCAAATAGTTAAAAAAATTGTTACGGTGATAAAAATTGTCAATAATTGGCCAGCTGTTTTGTCTGATAAATTGGGGTTTTCAGTGGTGACAAAATATTGGATCCGAACCGGTCAAAGTTTTATTTGCCGCTCGAAATCATCAGATATAAATATTGTAGTCGAGCTTTTTTCTGGGGCAGAGTATCCTAAAGAATACCTAAGGTTTTCTTCTAAAAATCAAGTTGTCTTTGATTTGGGAGCAAACATCGGAGCATTTAGTGTGTATTTTGACTCCCTAAACAAAGGTGTAGAATATAGCGGATATTCTATTGAGCCGGAAGATCAAAATTTTAGATTACTTATAAAAAATTTATCGCTTAACAAAGTAGAAAATTTTAAACCGGTGAAGGCAGCGATAACCAGAAAAGACGGAGAGGTTTTCCTCAATACCCATGTTAAACAAAGTGCTGTTTCTGTTGTAGAGACCCCTACCGATGCAAAAGTAAAGTCGCACAAACTGAGCACATTTTGTCGAGAAAATATGCTAGATAGAGTAGATATTTTGAAAATGGATGTCGAAGGATCGGAGTACGATATTATAGAAACGGATCGCGATTTTTTTAGGTCATCGGTAGCCAGTATGATTTTGGAGTATCATAATATTTCTCCGGAAAAAAACGCACAAGCGGCAATTAAATTGTTGGAGAAGGATTTTGAAGTCAGAAGTGTTCGAAAATCAAAGAAGGGCGGAGTGTTGTATTGTGTAAACAGGAATTTATGAATAGATATATAAAATCGGCAATTTATAGATTTTTGCATTCAAAAAAAACTGAACGGATATTTAAAATTTTTTTTGCAAACAAGGTTTTTATAGAGAATTTTCAGTTTGGTAAAGAAACAGATAGAAATTTTTATTTTTTGATTACAGTAGATGTTGAGCCCGGGTATGTTTTAAAAAACGGTCGGAACGTTTGGATAAATGAAGACTCGAAAGCATTTGTTGGCGTGAGCCATGGGTTGGAAAATATTTTACGGGTTTTACAAAAATATCAAGTCCCGGCAACATTTTTTACAACCCCGCAATGTTTTTACGAAAACCAAAAAGCAGTTTTGGCTACCAGCACTTTATATAAACTTCACAAACTTGGAAACGAGATCGGATTGCACATGCATCCCCGGGAAGACGATGTTTTAAAAAATGAAACCGGGAGAGACTACACAAAAACCAGTTCACATTATTATTCTGAAGAAGAGATATCCGAAATGCTTTCAGGCGCACGAAAGGTTTTTCGACAAAAACTCGGCAAGGAGATTGAAAAAAGTCTTACAAGTTTCCGTTGGGGAAACTGGGGGCTTTCTTCGCAGGCAGTTTCTGCTTTGGCAAAAAATGGATTTTTGCTAGACAGTAGCGCTTGCCCTGGCATCTCTGGACACCTAGGGAAAGAACGGTATTATGATTGGAGCAAAACAAGAAGGCTCTCTCCTTGGGAGTTAAATAAAGATGATTATCAAACGGTGACTGGCGGGAATTCCGGGATAACGGAAATTCCTAATTCGACATTTTCTGTCCGAGGCAAAATTTTTCGCGCGGATCCGGTATTGGGACACTTGTTTGATCTGGGGTTCAAAAAATATTACAGGAAATTTTCGGAGGAAAAACGACAGGTATTTTTTACATCCCTTACTCACAGTTCAGAAGCGACCGATGCGGAAGGTGGGCAGTCTCGCACACTTGAAAATTTGGATCGAGTTATTGGTCAGGCAAAAAAAATGGGGAATGTTAAATTTATTACAGCCAGTCAGGCGAGAAGGATTTTTGGCAAGTAGCCAAATATTTTATTATTTCCGGCAGAATACCCCAACCTTTCAAGTCCCGTAATGAATGCCGGCTCGGAGTGCCCGCTAACCATCGGAGCGCGAAGGAAACAGTTCGATTAAATGCGTCGGCGAGCAGACGTGGAGTATTCCGAAAACAGGGAATAAACAGTTTTTTAAAGCAGGGATCGTTATAGGTAAAAAAGTTGTTATGAAAAAAGTAAATTGGCAAAAAACTGTAGGCTACTTGATACCGATCGTTATTTTTTATTTTTTATTTCGCTCGATCGGAGAGAATTTTTCGTTGATTTCAGACTATGATTTTGATTTCAAGATTTTCCATCTTATATTATCAGTTATTTTTGTTTTTTTTAACAGTGTCTTAGCGGCTGTTATACTAAAATATTTTTTTAAGCATTTTGGTTTCTATTTATCGTTTTTAGATATGTTACGGGTCTATTCGCTGTCGCAACTTGCGAAATACATCCCTGGGGGAGTATGGTTGTATTTATTACGATTTCGCTTTTTAAACAAACGGGTTTCCAAAGAGTCGTTTATAGCAGTCAGCGCGCTTGAGAATATTGTTTACGTCCTCTCCGGCCTTATCTTGGCTTTTTTCGTAAGCCTGCGGATTTTTACAACCATTCCACAACGGGCGGCGGCATTGGCTATGTGTTTGGTTATTTTAATATTTTTATTTAGGGTTAAATGGTTTTACTTTTTTGTTGATAAGGCGATGAAATTTTTTAAAAGTTCTGGGGAGTTAAATTATCAGAGAATCGGCAGAGGCCCTTTGTTTATAACTCTTTTCGGCTCGACTTTAAATTGGATTTTAGTCGGTATTGGTTTTTTCTTTTTTGTCTCTTCGTTTTTGCAAGTAAATTATGGGATGCTTCCCTGGTTTGTCGCGGTATTTGCGGCGTCGGTTACTGCTGGATATATTTTTATAATAGCGCCAGGAGGGTTAGGTGTCCGGGAGGGGATAATGGTATTATTATTGCAAAGCGTTTTCGGCTTGGAAGTGGCGACGGTTATCGCGGTTGCGACACGTTTGTGGGCTGTTGTTAGTGAATCGTTTATCGCCGGGCTTATTACTTTGTTTTCAAAAAATAATTTAAAATAATGAAAGTTGATTTTTTCATCCTTTTTTCTCAGATTAATAAGGAGATAAAAAAAATTTTCTCAAATAAAAACGAAGAAGTCTTAGACGTGGGTTGTGGCAGTAAGCCTCGGTATCACTCTTGTATCAAGGGGAAGATTACTTGTTTTGACGCTCTAAAATCAGAAATTACCGACGTTGTTGGAGACGCCGACAAGTTGCAACAATATTTTGGCGAAAGGAAATTTAACAAAATTATCAGTGTAAACTCTTTATATCAATTCCGCGATCCAAAAAATGTGGTCGCGCAAATGCATTCTTTACTGGCATCATTTGGCACTCTCGTTTTAGTTGTTCCGTTTATGTACCCACTCCACGATATTCCGCACGATCGTTATCGTTTTAGTGAATATGGAATCAGGGAGCTTATGGCAAATAAGTTTGATATAAAAAAAATTAAACCGATCGGAGGAATGTTTAATCTGCCGGCAATGGTTTTACACAGCGCGGTTAAAGCACTTTCTGGCTACTACAAAAAGCTCCCGGTGATTACTTGGATTTTGGCTGTCCCTTTATATTTATTGTATTTACTGGCGCAGATTTTCAGCCTGCTGGATTTTTTTGATCGCAGTGGGAGATTTGTGTGTTTATATTTAGTGGTCGCTTCAAAGAATTAAATATGAGCTCTTGGAATTTTTTTAAACGTCAGACATATACTTTTACGGAAGTGGTGATTACTTCCTCCTTTTTAGTGTCTTTTCTACTATTATTTTTTGGGGCATTGGGTTTATTTAATAAACTGACCGTAATTCTAACGGTCGCTGTAGTGATAGTTTTTTTCCTTTTATCTAAAAAAGATATCAGCAAGCCTGAGTATTGGTGGTTATTTATTTTAGTTCCCGTCGCGACGCTGGGATTTATGTTTTTAAGAGGATTTTTTTCCGGTGACGTTTATTATCACTGGCTTCCGTTTGCAAAAGAGATCGCCTCAACAGGCGCTTTTCCGGATTTTGTGAATCTAAACTGGTTTTCAGTAATGCCACTTCAGTCGTTGCTGTTTGCCGGTACCTTTGTACTGCTTGGGACCTTTAACGATTTTGTAAATTTGTGGGTTCCTTTGTTTTTTACCGCTTCTACACTCTTGGTTTTGTTGGAATGGGGGAAGTATAAGGAAATAGATAAAAAGTATTGGATTTTTTTGGGGATGTTATTTTTGACAAACGCGGGTTTGCAGACTTTTGGTGGTTGGAACCTGATGCAGGATCCGCTGGTTTTATTTTTCGCGACATGTTTTTTCTATTATTATGATCGTTTTGGCGCGGAGCGCATAAGCCGAAATCTAGTTTTTGCGTTGTTAAGTTTGGTTTTAGCCGCCTTGGCAAAATTTAACGGCGTATTCTTACTGATTTTTCTGATCCCGTTGTTTTTCAAGAGCAAAAACAAACTATTTTTTTTCAAAAGCGTCATAATTTTTTCTATCCCTTTACTTTACTGGTTTATTAGAAATTATGTGATTTATGGCAACCCGGTATTTCCAATAATGAATACTTTCTTTGGCGGGCCGTACGCTGAATCTTACTCACAATTTTTTGAATACGCCCATCATTTGTTTACGCCATATCCCACAGTTTTGTCACGATTAAAATTTATTATTTTTGCCTTAATAGAAGAATTTCCGTATATTTTTTTGGCTGTGTACGGGTTGGTTAAAAAGCGTGCCTGGATGGTTCTGGCAGTATTTGCGGCTTTCTTTTTATCAAAGGAGTTATTTTTATTTTCTTCCACCTCGGGCGTCAGGTACTATTATTTATTTTTCGGCTTATTTTTGATTTATGCTTTATTCGGCCTGCAACAAATAAAATCACGACTTGCTCTAGGCGGGCTTGTGGCTTTGGCTTTTTATCAGTTGTTTGCCGTCTTCCCGGTTGACTCGACCAGTCTTTTTATTTCCAAATTTGAAAATTTGTTTTCGCCCTTATTTACAGTGGCCATTTTTTTTCATGACTACCGGTTATTTTGGGCATTGGGACTGGGTGTTATCGCGGCCGGGATTAAAGATGGAGAAAAGGTTAAAATAGTTTTACTTTATCTATACGGGCTGTTTGTTTTAAAAATTAAATTTGTCGCTAACAAAAGCTGGCTCAACACTTGGCCGGCGATTGCAAGCGGCCTTGTTTATTTTGCCGCCAGTTTGGTCAAAGTTTTTAAGCTATATATGACTAAGATCGCAATTGTTATGATCGCGATTGTTTTATTTGTGAATTCTTGGTTGCTAGGGGCGACGTATTATATCAATCAAGGAAATTTGGAATTTCCGGTAAAGCATATTTGGGGAAATAGTATTTGGGTAAAAAGTATTTTGGATGCGCGGGTCGGGGAAGAGGATAGAAAGGATTTTTATATTTTAATTTTTTCAAACCGCGGATATTTTATGTGGTTCACAGATTATCAAGTTGTGACGTATTCAGATTTTGATTTTCATGAATTGACTGGAAGTTACAAGAAAACCATGACCGCCCAAGAAACAAAAGAGTTATTTATAAAATCAAAAATAAAGTACATTTTGATAAATGAACTTGACAATGATACCGATTATACTGATTTTGGAATTTTTGCAGATTTAGTTTCGGATTCGGGAGTATTCGATCTCATCGAAAAATCGCCTGAGGGTTACTCTGTTTGGAAGGTTTTTTAAAGGCTAGTGATAGTCAGGGCGATAAGACTGATTCCTAGAAATACCCGGAAATATGAAAAAAAAGTTTCAAGTTTGTACAATCGAAAAGCTTTTTCTAAAATTTCAATAATTACGCGGATAGTTAGCGCGCCAACTAAAAGCACGGTAAGCGCGTCAAGGTTAGGGATTAGTGATTGGGAGGTGACTAGTTGGTTGTTTGCCGACTTTATTAAAAGGCCGACCAGTGGTGGGAGCGCAAGATAAAAAGCAAATTTAGCAAGATACGTCCTGGGGATTCCACTTAGCCCGCCAACTCCGCGAAATATTGGTGAGAAAAGTGCCATAACCGCAAAGGTTGTGGGGATTATTTTTTCCGCGCCTTCAGAATATTTTACCTGGCGCGACCAGCGAACAACAGCGCCGGCTCCAGCGGCAATAATTGAAATAGAAAACAGTATAATTACAATCCAAAATAATCGTGGCAAGAGTTCTCCATTGGTAGCCAGTAAATATGTCAGGCCAAGAGGAACAGTTGCCAGCATAATAAGTGTCCCGACCACTTGGTCGATTTTATAGGCAAAATATTTTTCCGGATGTTTTTTTAAAGATCCTCTAAACAAAATCAAAAATGTCCGCTTGGTTTCTTCCCAAGAGTAGACAAGGGTGAGTAGGATTGAGAAAAATATTAGCTTGACCATACAATTAGATTATAGCATTTACATGACTTTTCTGAAATGTTATTTTTAAATCATAAAAAACTATCAATATAGCGATAGCTATATTGATAGTCGTAATGAGTTGGTAAGGATTTAGCATGATAAATAAACAAAAAAATAATAAAAAATCCAAAGAAACGGCAAAAGTTATTCTACAAAGTATCGGCTTGGCGGCGCTAGTTACCAGTGTTATGGTGTTTCCAGGGCTAGCGCACGTAGTTAAGTGGGTTGAGGAATCCGCGCGCGAAAGTAGACTGCGAGCAAAGAGAGTACTAAATGATTTACAGAAAAGAAAGGTGATTAAGTTAGTAAAAGACGGATCCGGATGGAAACTTTATTTAACAAAGAAGGGAAAAAATCAGCTCAAAAAATATCAATTAAAAGATTTAAAAGTAATCCGGCCAGTGCGGTGGGACGGAATGTGGCGGATGGTAATGTTTGATATTCCGGAATCTTCAAAATATCTGCGAGATTTTATTCGTCGAAAACTCAATACTTTGGGTTTTATCGCAATACAAAAAAGTATTTACATGCACCCTTTTCCTTGCAAGGAGATTGTAGAATTTTTCCGCGATTATTATCGATTAAAGGCCGGTGAGTTGTATATTTTTGAGGCGAGAGTGATTGAAGGGGAGAAAATTTTAAAAAAATATTTCAAACTGAAATAATTCTTGGTATTTTTCAGAGCCCGGATTGTTCAAATTATTTGCGATGCCTTAAAGTTTGATATTCTGCCAATATAGCCATCGCTATACGGGCAGAATATATGCAGTTTAGGATATTGAAATTGGCTTTGGGTTAAAAAAGAACCCGGGGCGTAAGGTGTCATCGGGTTTTGGAAACTTATTCGTCGAGACGCCCTTTCATATACTCGGCGTCAGCTTGCGCCCGCCGCATCCTGTGATGGAGCGTTTCCAACTCCTGGTAGATGAGATCATCGCCATTCCCATCACGCGTGCCGTCTTTCCGACGTTTCTCCTTGAGTTCCGGCTTTGTTGGGATACTATGCAGATCAAGGATTTTACCGTAAGTGATTTCCTTGATTTCTCTCTCTAGAGTAACGCCGATATAAACGGTCTCTCTTGTTATCGGGCCACCATCTTGCAGATTATGGAAGATCGTATAGCGGCAGAACCCGTAAGGATGCAGGTTTTTCCCCAGATATTACTAAAATCGTCGGCGCGGACCGGGCCGTGGGTGACAAAGGTGATAATGATCTCCATATCCGAATCCTGCGCTCTTTTCATGGCGCGATGTTCGGCGCACTCTCGCTTGCCGCTCTTGATAGGATAGTGTTTGCCGGCCAAGTATATTCTATACCCGAGGGTTGGGCTCCAGTCGAGCATGGCGCAATCAGTATGGAAACCATCGTAGTGAACTGCTTCCTGGTGGGTCACTCGTTTGGCGATTTCGATGAGTTCTAAACGGCGTTTTTGGAATACCGCAACGTGTGCCGCATCCATGACGCCTCCTTGATGATATTGGAATTACCGATTAGTCTAAATAAAAAAAAGCGTTGAATTCACGCTTCAATCGGGACAATTGTTGGCGATGGTATGAGCACAATCAATGTCTCGTCGTGGCTAACGGGACAAATCGAGTACGGCTCAGACACGGAGTTCTGTGGCCTTATGTTAGTCCAGAAAGTTATCTGTTCGCTTCTTAGGTTTCCAATGCCCACGAGTTGCGCCGGCCTTTCAGGAGAGATGACGTGCTGGAAGTCGGCCTTGGATGCTAGTCGAAATCCGCAGGCGCAAAGCAGCGATTCAACCGACCGCTGATGATAAGGGTTTGAAACTTGCAAAGTCACCTCGGAGATATTGGGAAGCAGGGAAGCGTTGTCTGCTCCAAACTGCCAGGAAACCCGAACCGGGAATCCGTTTAACAGCAGTCCGTCCGTATCGGAGGAGTCGGAAAACACTTCCACCGAAGAACCGTTGACCGAAACCGAAACATTATTGGACGAGTGCGTTTGGCCTTCAAAATCAAAAGCGAAAAGCCCGGCTACACCAAGTAAAGAAAACAACTGTCTTCTGTTCATCTAGCCTCCTTTGTCTGTTTTTGTTCTAGATAAGTTTTTTTCGATTTTTGCGTTTGCGGAGAAGATACAAAATAAGCTCCAAAGTGGCGATTGTCAACACGGCATAGACAATAAACTGAACCGGCAACGTGGATTTTTGTGCCGGCAAAAATAGCATTGAGACGGGAAGCTTGACGCCGGTGTTGGCGTTGAAGCGTGAATCGGCCAGCGGCTTTCCTACGATTGAAAGATTAGTTTTCATTATTCCCGGTGTCTGCGAGGTAGCGGTTATCTTTACGGTTTTTTTTATACCCGCTTCCAAAGTAAAGCTTTTTGGTTCGACACTGAAAATATTTTCCAAATCATCAGGATACACTTCAAACAGCTGAATATCGGCGGTAGGATTGCTTACCGTAATTTCTGCTGAAGAGGGTTTTCCAACTTCCCCCTCCAAATCGATCTTGGATGGGGAGACCTGAATACCTACGACATGCGCAGTCAGCGGAAAAAAAATTAGAATTGTTAGAAGAATTTTTTTCATTTATCAGACCTCTTACCCTGCCCTCTCCCCACTAAGTGGGGAGAGGGGGATTTAAAAGTTAAAAGCTATTCCGCTGTGGCCCAAAAAGTTATCTGACCTTGTTTGACGCCTGAGGAAGCCGCATAGTTTTGCGGAATGTCAATCGTTACATCATAATCGCGATTTGCGGATGAGGCAAGCTGGGTTTCAAACTGTTGCCAATAAGTCCCTTCTATTTTCAGCAGGTCGCGAAACATCTTGTCTCCCGAAACAATACTTTCAAGATAAATGTTTACCCCGCCGGTGTTTGCAATATTAACAGTGCCTTGTCCTTTTGAGCCCGCGGTAAGCACGCCAAAGTCTAAATCGTTTGGACTTACTGAAAAGGCAATGGTATCGGTTTCCGATCCCTTGTCAATACCACCGACAGAGCCGGAATCGTAGATTAGATTCAAATTTACCGAAACGCTATCCGGCGTCCAGCCAAACTCGGCGAACTTCCATAAAATTTGGTCGCCCGGGCTCAAAGTGTAATCAGCAGCCCCCACCGACGGAGCGGACAGATTTACAAAATACATCCATCCGGTCAGTCCCTCTGCTCGATCGTCGTTGATTTGCGAAAGGTACGGCCCAAAATCCGTTTCTTCTATTACATAGGTAAATCCGCATTCTTCAGAGGAATTTTTAACTACATCAAACGCATTGACCGCCTCGATAGAATTTTCGCAAATAGTTCCGCTGGATCCTTCAATTTTAAACTGGAAAATATTTGGTTCAGGCTGCGATAACTGCAACGGCAGGGTTTTGCCGGAAAGCGCGATGACGGCGTAGGCCGTGGTGACTACGGAGAAAGAAGTGGCCTGTTCATCGGCGCTTTGAAAGCCGACGTATCCCGTTTCATTTTGCAAAGAATCCAAATACGAAATTGGATTGCCTGCCGATTTCGTCCAGGAAGCGGGATTAATAGATAAAGCGTTGAGCGCCCAGACAACCCAGGCGGTGGAAGCAGAGTCGGAATCGGCGCCGAATGAGCTTTGTGGGTCGTAAGGGAAACCACCATCTTCATTTTGGGCGGTTTGCAGATAGGAAAGAGCCTCTTGTACAGCAGAGCCGGAAGACGGAAGACCGGCTTGCAAAAGCGCCAGGATGCCGACCGCGGTCATGTTGGTGTCGGAGGCAGAGTCGGCAACAAAACCCCATCCGCCGTCAGTGTTTTGCTTAGCGAGTAAAAAGTCTTTTGTTTTCGAAACCGTATCGTCAGAGGAGGCGACTCCGGCAGAGCGAAGCGCCAGGATGCCGAATATATCGTCATTTAAAGTGGAAGTGTCGCCAATCTGCGCACCGTCGAAGAAACTTTTCAGTTTGGCAACCAAATCAGTATCCCCAAAAATTCGTGGATCGCCGCCAATGGCCGTGATTGCCAACAAGGGCGCAGCGGCTGCAATGGCAGTCGTAGGGTTTGCAGATTTTAAGTACGCGGTTGGAATGGAATCTGCGTCCAGCGCCGCAAGCGCCATGGTGCTCCAAGGATTTTCGGCGTTTTGTTCCAAATAGGATTGGACTGATGACTCGTTAAAAGCCCCGAACAAATGGAAGTAAGGGGTGAAGAGGGTGAAAAGGGTGAAGAACGCGATTGTTTTTTTCATAAATTTAAAACCCGCTCTTTACAAGTAAAAAGCGGGCAGTTTGGTTCTAAGAAAACAAAACTCCCACCTCTTTGCTCGAAGAGTATGTGAATGATTAAAAAACAGTTGGTTAGTACCCTGGCTTTCCAGCGTTTTGTTCACAAAAGGCTGGATTACAGTTGCGGCACAGCACCGGATTTACACCGGTTTCCCTAACCGACCCCGAGATTTTTTGGGGAACTGTTAAGATAAATTTTTAAGGTAATGATATTTTAATCTTTAAAGGTTAGTCGGTCAAATTTTTTTATCCACAAAATTATTTTATCGGTCTTTCGCTGGGGCCGCCTTCCGGCAAAAACAAAATCTTTATATCATCTGCAAAAAATATTGTGATGATTGCTACGGCGAGTAGCACGATGATTATGATCCAGAGATGCTTTTTCACGTTTTTTAGTATTTAATATTTTTGTATTTATCTTTTTTATACTCACGGATTCGTTGCACTAATTTTACTATAATAGCAACCACGAAATAAGCGGCGATTAGAAGTTCTATTCCAATTATGATTTTTGCAAAAAGTGGCATAGGATTTTATCGTGATCATGGCGGTACGAAAGCCTTCCATCTTTGTAGCATACCGATTAATCGGCGTATGGAAGGCTGAAGCCTTCCGTTACATTACTCTGTCTTAACCGCTGTCCCGTAGGCAAGGATTTCTGAAACACCTTGAGAGATAGTGGACGAGGTAAACCGGACTCCAATAATTGCGTTGGCTCCGAGTTTTTCCGCTTCGGCTTTCATCCGGTCTACAGCTTGCTCCCGCGACTCGCCGATAAGTTTGGTGTATTCCGAAACTTCTCCGCCGACAATGTTTTTCGCGACCGCCAGCAGATCGCGACCCACATGCCTGGCGCGCGCCGAACTTCCCTTTACAAGACCAAAAGTAGCAGTGATATTTTTACCCGAGATTGTCTCCGTCGAAGTGAGTATCATATGTTTGAGTATAAATTAATTTCACCTTTGCCCTCGGAGGGAATCGAACCCCCATTAGCGGCTTAGAAGTCCGCAGTTCTATCCATTGAACTACGAGGGCAAGTTATAAAGCTAGTTAATGCCTTGTAGATATTTTAGCAGAAATTATATTCGATTGACAGTTACCGGTTTTAAAATATTTTTCATTGCTTTTTTTGGTTTGTTAAAATACAATAAAAGGTGAGAGAATTAAGCAAATAATTACATGAAAATATCAAAACTTTGTTTACATAGTTTTATCCACTCGTTAGGAGTTTTTATTTATGTCGGACTGGTCACTTTAGTTATGGGAAATGCGGAAAGTATTTTTGGAGAGATGGATAACTATTTTGGCCCAATGTTGTTTTTGATGTTGCTTGTACTTTCAGCAACGATTGTCGGATTGTTGGTTTTTTTGAAACCTGTAATAATGTATCTTGACGGACAGAAAAAGGACGCGTTGAAGTTACTTTTGTCCACCGTTGGTTGGTTATTGGGTTTTACGATTTTGTTAGTCGTTGTATTAATAGCTTTGTCTGCCTAATGGCAAAATCAAAAACAAAAATCGCTGGGTTTACGCTTATCGAATTGCTGGTAGTTATCGCTATCATCGGGGTTCTTGCTTCGATTGTGAGTATTTCAGTAAACTCTGCACGGGCGAAAGCGAAAGTCGCGAGAGTTAAATCTGATTTGAATCAAATCAATTTGGCGATGGAATTTCTTTTTGATGATACCGGTTTTTACCCAAACATGGTTACCGATTATCCTTGCGTGCAGAACTTTGCAAACAACGAGGTTTATATAAATGATTGTGCCGCGGGGATCTCTTGTGAAGATGGGTCGTATTCAAACTGGGACGGACCGTATATTGGGATTGTGCCCCCTGATCCGTGGGGGTCTGATTATCTGTTTGATTCCGATTATACTTGCTACGAAGAAATTGACGGGTGTGAGGGGATAACCTCTGGCACTAAGGTTCGGGCGGTTGTGTCCTATGGTCCGGATGCCACTGGTTTAAATGTTTATAATGACGACGATATTATTTTGGTTCTTTGTCAGTAGGGGTTGACTTTTCCTTATATTTAGCTATACTTTGATTGTTACATAAATGTTTGACACAGCAAACATTTTCATTGGCTCTTCACAAAATCTGTGCAAGAGTTTTTTTAAATAGATTTATGGTGGATGTAGCTCAGCTGGTAGAGCGCCGCTCTGTGGCAGCGGATGTCGCGGGTTCAAATCCCGTCATCCACCCGTAAAGTAAAGTATAGATATGCCTTCAACAATTCATCGTTTATACAATAAGGATTTCAAAGAAGTGAAGAAAGGCCTTCTGATTGGAACAATTATTGCGGTGGCCGGACTTGCAATACCCGCCTTTTTTTCTATTGGAATGATTATCGCCCAATGCAGATAAGAAAAGAGTGCTATAGTCAGGCATCTGAAAAACTTTTAAACTTTTCAGAAATTGATCTGCTGTATCAACACTGTTTACATAAAGAAGGGTTAGAGTGATAACCTTGCTTAAAATGAGGAGCATCTACATCTATATATGGATATAAAAAGAAAATGAAAAAAGATATTAAAGAATTGATAGCGTTGGGTTTATTAAAAGAGCCTAGTTGAACCACAACTTTTGTTAATAATTGTATGTACCCCGACCGGGAAGGGCCAATTATTATGAGCAAAAACCTGTTAAGTATTTTTATTTTTGTATTTGTTGGTGCCGTCATATTTTTTTCTATAATGATCGGGAAACTCTTTTCTGAAATATTTAATAACATTGCCGTTGGAATCGGCGCTCTCTTAGCTGGACTGGGTGGCGGTGTAGCGTTTTGGGAGTGGGTTAAAAAGAATAGAGAGTTAAGGAAATTTAAAATCATAAAGGATACTTATCCAAGAGAAAAAATAAAAAGAAAGGATTCTGATTTAGGAATTTTCAAGTTATTTAGATTTGGTGAAAATAACGGAAAGATATATATTTATGACTTGGATTCTAAAAAGAAACACTGGATAAAAAATTGGGGAACGTATATTGAGTTGGGATATCGACCCGCGAAGGATCATGTGCCGGTCGATTGGAAAGAGGTTACAGATGAAAATATCCCAGACGAGTATAAAAGCTATAAGGAGGGTGATGACATCGTAGCCCCTTAATAGGCCCCGACCGGGAAGCGTCAGATTGTCCCGTTTCAAAGGCCTCTCCTCCTTCGTCAAGACTTCGGACGGACAGGCAAAGCCCCTTGAAACATCCCATCTGATTCGTTCAAGACCTGGTGTGCACCCCATCAACAGACCCCTTGTATGCGTAGAGGAAAATAGAGAGGAAAATAGGGTCAGGAGCTATTTTGTGATATAATCCAGTTATGGTAAGAGTAAATCGAGTTGATACTGGAAATACAATTTACCATGTAATCAATCGCGTCAATGCCCGGATGCGGGTTTTTGATAAC
>Ga0210057_1002226_pt1 | contig 28007 bp, 30 predicted proteins | sample CryGeyCG2114_010_2_FD_183968 | JGI IMG/M metagenome (GOLD analysis project Ga0210057, IMG submission 183968) | Groundwater microbial communities from aquifer - Crystal Geyser CG10_big_fil_rev_8/21/14_0.10 (SPAdes) (version 2) | ecosystem: Environmental > Aquatic > Deep subsurface > Groundwater ...
TTAAATATCCAACGTTGCCTCGCGGGCGTGGGATTGGATGAATGATTTGCGAGCGGCGACATCGGTGCCCATAAGCGTGCCGAAAGTCCTGTCCGCTTCCAAAGCATCTTCTATATTCACCCTCTTCAAAACGCGACGCGCAGGATCCATTGTGGTCTCCCACAGCTCGCTCGGATTCATCTCGCCCAACCCCTTGTACCTTTGAACATGCACAAGGGATTTTTTCTTGGACTTAGCATCTCCTTCCGGCGCATTCCCTTCGTCGCTCTCGTCTTCCTCCCCGCCCGTGTCCGAATCGGAACTTCCTCGGTCAATCAGCTCAATGTCGCCGGCGACTTTCTGTTTCTGCGCCTCAGTGTAAGCATACGTAACATTTTTTCCCTTCCGTATTTTGTATAGCGGCGGTTGCGCAATGTACAGATACCCGCCCTCAATAATCGCCCGAAAGTAACGATAAAAAAGCGTCAGCAAAAGTGTACGAATGTGAGCACCATCCACGTCGGCATCGGTCGCAATTATTATCTTGTGGTAGCGCAGTTTGCTGAGATCAAAAGTGTCGCCAATGGCAGTGCCGAGCGCTACCACAAGCGCCTTTATTTCGTTAGACGAGAGCATGCGGTCCAGACGCGCTCTCTCTACATTCAGAATCTTGCCGCGAAGCGGCAGAATGGCCTGCGTTCTTCGGTCGCGCCCCTGCTTTGATGAACCGCCGGCGGAATCGCCCTCCACGATAAAGAGCTCCGCTTCATCGGCATTCCTTACCTGACAGTCGGCAAGTTTCCCCGGCAGAGTCATCCCCTCAAGAACACCTTTGCGCAGTACCGAGTCCTTGGCGGCCTTGGCGGCTTTGCGCGCCTTCATGGCCAGTGCTGCCTTTGAGAGAATTGCACGGGCATCATCGGGATGCTCTTCCAAAAACTCGGAAAGACTCTCCGCGAACACCGTGTCCACGGCTCCGCGCGCCTCCATGCTTCCAAGTTTCGCTTTCGTTTGCCCTTCAAACTGAATCTCGGGCAATTTTACGGACACAACCGCGGTCAAACCTTCCAAAACATCGTCGCCCGTAAATGATTCCGATTCCTTGTTTCCGTTCTTTTTTATGTATCCGTTGAGCGTCCTCGTAAGCGCCGTTTTGAAACCGGTTACATGCGTGCCTCCTTCACTGTTGTACGTATTGTTCGCATACGCCGACAAGCGTGCGGATATATCGTCCACATACTGAAGAGCTATTTCAACCTGCACATTGTCTATTTTTTTGTCAACATAAAAGATGCTTTTGTGGAGCGCTTTTTGCGCTCTGTTCTGAAAGCGCACGAGCGAACGCAAGCCGCCCTCAAAGTAAAAAGTCATGGACGGTGCGGAGATTCTTTTCTCACGAATGAGATCGCGTACGTAGTATGAATTCGTATCGCCTTCTGTATCACGCAAATCGAGAATGGAGATTCTCATACCGCGAACAAGGTAGGCCTGCTGGCGCATGTGAGACACTATCGTATTCAAATTAAACCCGACATCGGGAAAAATGGAAGTGTCCGGAAGAAAGGTGATTATGGTGCCGGTTCTCTCCGACTTGCCTATTTTTTTCACATTGCCGGTCGGTTTTCCGCCGTTTCTGTATTCCTGCACATAAACGTTCCCGTCTCTATGCACTTCCGCGCGCGTATATGAGGCTAAAGCGTTGACGACGGAAACGCCCACGCCGTGAAGCCCGCCTGATATCTTGTATCCTTCACCGCCGAACTTGCCGCCCGCATGGAGCGTCGTCATTATCGTTTCAAGCGCAGAAGTTTTCGTTTTGGAGTGAGTGTCAACCGGAATTCCGCGTCCGTTGTCCGCAACCCTGACAAACCCGCCCGGAAGAAGCGCGACCTCTATGTCATTTGCATACCCGCCCATCGCCTCATCACGCGCATTGTCAAACACTTCCCACACCAGGTGGTGAAGTCCGTCCGGCCCCGTAGTGCCTATGTACATGCCGGGGCGGCGGCGCACCGCTTCCAAACCCTCCAAAACAGTTATGTCGGCGGCACTGTATGAACTCACGGCCTTCGGGGCGGTTTTTACCGTATTCTGCTTTGTTTTTCCACTTGGTTTCTTGGCATTCATATAAAAGACATGCGGGGTGTCAAGACACCGCCGCGGCTCCTTAAGTATACCAGATTCTTGCTTAAAACAAAGGGCTTTTGTGGATTTCGGCACCTCTATCTTACCTCAAAACCGCGCTCTTCCATGGCGCCTTCAAGCCGTTTCATAATCTCGTTTACTTCACTGTCTGAGAGCGTCTTCTCTCTCGAGAGGAATACAAGGTGAAAGGCGTAGGACGAACGTTCTCCCTTGCCAAAAGAATCAAAAAGTTCCGTGCTGACAAGCAACTCCCCTCCATTTGAGACGATTATTTCTTCGGCCTCGTCCGAAGAAGCATCCTGTGGCGCCCACACGGCGATGTCGCGGAGTACGAAAGGAAACTGGGAAATCGGCTCATAGCGGGCGGACTCGGAAATTCGCGCACCTTCCGGATACGCCGCTCCTCCAGTCTCAATTTTTGAAACGTCGACCTCATATTCAATGATTGATTCATCCTCATAAACTTTACTCAAGGCATCTCCGAAAACAGTCATGAGCTTGCGCGACATGTCCGCAAGCAAAGAGTCCTCCTCCTTTGCCGCAGTACCCGGTGAGCCGTCATCTCCGAGGGCGAGGCGTACAACTTCCCCTTTTTGAAGAAACACGTCCCCCAATTCAAACGCGCGAATCCGGGCACCTCCGAGAAGCGGCAAGTTCTTTATGTTGTCGTCGAGTACTTTGCGCATTGAGGCGGCAAGGTCGCGCCGCAAGAAACCTTTGTCGGAAGTAAATGAATTCGCGAGCTCGACATCTCCGCTTCCTGCAAGTGAGTATGTGTAAACTTCTCTCCATCCTTCCGCCTCAAGCATTCCGCGCATTCGCTCGAATGTATAGTGCCTGATATTCACGACTGTAGACAGTCCAAGAGGCGGGAGAGGCACCGCCTTGATTTTGCCGTATCCGTAAACCCTCCCGATTTCCTCTATCATGTCTTCGGCAATCGCTATATCCAAACGCCAGACTGGCACGCTGACCTCGTACTTATCTCCCTTTTTCTGGTATTGGAATCCGAGTCGTTTGAGCACGGACTCGACATCCACATTAGACAGCGAAGTGCCAAGGAGAGAATTCGCTTCACTCAAACCAAAGGAAACGGAAACTCTCTTTGCTTCCCTCATATTGGAAAGAGCATATCCCTCCGTTTGGCCCAGCGACAATTCTTCTATCATGCGCGCGGCCGCGCCAATACCGTGGTAAGCAAGCACATCCGCAATGCCGTTTTCAAAGCGTTTTGAGGCATCGGTTCTGATATTCAGCGACTGTGATGTTTTTCTGGTAATACTCGGATTGAAATTCGCCGCTTCTAAAATTATTGTCTTTGTTTGTTCCCCCACTTCCGCCGCCGTGCCTCCCTTGACTCCCGCAAGCGCAATCGGCAGATCGGCATGCATGTCGGCAATGACCGTAACATCCGAATTAAGCATGACATCACCTCCTCCCAAAATCTCAATACTCTCACCCTCGCGCGCCGCGCGCACGCAAATCGCCTTCTTGCCCGCTCTCGATGAAAGCTTGTCTGCGTCAAAAGCATGCAGGGGCTGGCCGATTGCGAACATAACGTAGTTGGTGGCATCAACCACATTGTTCACGGAGCGCTGTCCCAACGACCGAAGGCGCTTTTTTAACCACTCCGGCGAAGGACCGACGGAAACATTTTCTATCAAGCAGGCAATATATATTCCGCACCGCTTCGCTTCCTCTACGGAAACTTCTACAAAAGAGCTGGGCTTAAGCGCTTCATATTCGCCGGAGAGCGGGTCTGAGAAACCCGAAACAGGTCCCAGCACGGCCACTTCGCGAGCGATGCCGAGATGGCTCAAGCAATCATGCGCCCGATTTGGCAGAACATCAACGTCTATAATGCTGTCGCCGCCCACCTCCTCCACTCCTTCCACCTCAAACGCACCGAACATCAGCAGTTCGGCAACGTCTTTTGCCGAAGGCAAGTCCCCTTCAAAAAAACTTTTCAACCAATCGTAAGAAACTTTCATATCATTCTTCCGCTTCAAACTGCCGGACGAACCGCAAATCTCCCGTGTGAAAAAGCCGCACGTCGTCAATTCCCCACTTGAGCATCGCCAAGCGCTCAAGCCCCGCACCAAATGCAAACCCTTGGTATTTAGACGAATCAATGCCGACATTCTCAAGAACTCTAGGGTGCACCATGCCGGCTCCCATTATTTCCATCCATTTGCCGCGCAATCGCTCCGACACGCCATCTCCTTCAAGCCGCATATCAACTTCCACCCCGGGCTCGACAAACGGAAAATAGCTCGGGCGAAAACGAACCTCGACATTTGCCCCGAAGAACTCGGCAAAAAACACCTCCAGCACTCCGCGAAGATTGGCAAGCGACACGTCGGTGCTGACAGCAAGCCCTTCCAACTGATAGAACTGCGCCTCATGCGTCATGTCGGTAGTTTCGTTTCTGTAAACTTTTCCTGGTGCTATTATGCGCAGAGGCGGCTGATGCTCTTGCATCCACCGTATCTGTACCGGACTGGTGTGAGTGCGCAGAGTGCGGCCATCCGGAAGCCAAAAAGTGTCGTGCATGTCGCGCGCCGGATGGTCGGGCGGAATATTCAAGGCGTCAAAATTATGCCATTCGTCTTCTATTTCCGGTCCGTCTGCAACCGAAAACCCCATTTGGGAGAAGATGTCCACTATCTCTCTGACGGCTCCCGTAAGCGGATGTATTTGCGCCTTCATGAGAAGAAGTATACATGACGAGCCACGCTAACAAAAAGGCGATATTGTGCCTCATTATGCCGCATGTGGTACAATGCGCCTTGCGCTTGGCGCAATGACACTAAGCGCCGCGGGCAACATCCCGCAGATATCCCGTACAAATATATGGCCGTTGCTGTAACCACATTCATCACATACACGCTTCTGTTTGCCGCCCTATATTTTGAGGTATTTTTGCTTTTGTCTTTTCTTCTGCGCCACGGATTAAAGCGGCCGCAAATAATGCCCGCCCGGCGGCATTCTTCCCTGCCAACGGTTGCAATCGTAGTTCCTTGCTACAACGAGGAGCGCACCGTTGCGCGCACCATAGAATCGCTTTTGAATCTGGAATATCCGAAAGAAAAAATTGAAATAATAGTGGTTGACGACGGATCCAAAGACGCAACGTACGAGGTGGCGAGCCGCTACGAGGAAGCAGGAGTGCGCATCTTGCGAAAAGAAAACGGCGGCAAACATTCGGCGCTCAATCTTGCTCTTCTAAATACGAACTCCGAAATAATAGGATGCTTGGACGCCGATTCTTCCGTAGAGCCGGACGCTCTCATGCGAATCGCCGAGAGCTTTGAGAATACGTCCGTGTCTGCGGTAACGCCGGGTATCCATGTGCGCGAGCCGAGAACCATTCTGGAGCATATACAGACCGCCGAGTACCGCCTCAGCGTGTTTATAAGAAACGCTCTGGCGAGTGTGGGATCTATTTTTATCACCCCGGGTCCGTTCTCTATTTTCCGCTCCAGCGTCGTGCGGAAGTTGGGCGGCTGGAGACACGGCCACTCAACAGAGGACCTGGAGCTTGGTTTGCGCCTTCAGGAAAGAGGGTACACCATACTCAACAATCCTGCAGCAACCGTCTGGACCGCGGCACCAAGAACTCTCAAAGCGCTGTTTAGACAGCGCATAAGATGGACATACGGATTTCTGCGCAACACAGCCGATTATCACTTCATGATAGGCAATCCACGCTATGGCAACCTCGGGCTCATGATTCTGCCGACCGCCCTCCTTTCCATTTTTGCCGCCATTTATTTCGCCGCGGTGCTGATATTCAGCGCGGCCAACTCGGCGTTTGAGGCATACATACGCCTTGTCGCAAGCGGATGGAACATAGCACTTGATCCGCTTGCTTTCAGCGCCTCCGTTTACAGCACGAGTTTTGCGATTTTCCTCGTATATTTTGCAATCGCAATTGTAATGGGCCTCATCGCCATAGGATCATTCATAAGCTTGGGCAAACACAGATTGCCGGCGAGCGCTTTTCTTTTCATTCTAATATACAGTTTTATCGTGCCGCTGTGGCTATCGGCCGCCGTGGTTAGGGCCGCACTGAAAACCGGCGTCGCGTGGCGTTGATTTGGAAGAAAATTATGGAACAAGGAAATCCGAACCGAAAAATCGCATTTGGAACGTACGGCGCCGCATTCGGCATTACCGCTCTTATATTCGCAACGGCCCTTTTCGCAAGTACATATTTCACCGAAAGGCGCGTAGCGGACATAAGATCGGTGCAGGATAATATCTCTGTTGATATCCTTTCACTTGAAACGCAATTCGATCTTCTTGCCGAGAATTCGTGCGGGGACATAGAGGAAAATTCCGTGCTATCAAGCGAACTGCTTCCGATAGCGGCTCGTCTTTCCACCCTGGAGAGCCAGTCGAACGTAAACACCGACGAATTGACACGCTTGAAGCGCTATTATTCGCTCCTGCAGATAAAGGACCTGCTTCTTATGAAGCAGGTGTCCGAAAAATGCGGCCTTGAGCCGATATTCCTCCTGTATTTTTATTCAAACGCCGGCGATTGTCCCGAGTGCGAAGAACAAGGATATGTGCTTACCGCACTTAACGAGAGGTACCCGCAACTACGCATATACTCGTTTGACTACAACTTGGACCTTTCCGCATTGCGCACGCTGACCTCTATAAGCAACGTTAAGCCGCCGCTTCCCGCCATTGTTATAAACGGCCGCCTTGAGACGGGATTCAAAGAAATTGATGACATAGAGGCATTCATTCCGGAGCTCGCCGAACTTAAGCAGGCGACTTCTACTGAGGATGAGAGCGACGCAAATTAAGAACCTCAATAGTACAGGAGCTTCTGTTTGCTTTGCTGATATATAACCAATGGTTATATATTCGTTTGGCTCGTATGCAAATAAATGTTCCTCGGCTCGGATGCCACACCAGTAGCTATTGGTGTGGTATCACTCGCTCTACGTCGCTAACAATTGACTTTGCGCATCAATCCCTATTTTACGTTGGTATTGGCGGCGATTTTTCTTATTACCTCGCTGACTTGGCGCTTCAGGTCGTCCAGAGTGCCGTTATTTTCCAGGATAAAGTTCGCCCTTTGCATGCACGCACCGATGTTTTGCTTTGTAGGGTCATTTGAAATCATCTCACGCGCCTCATCGGAGCGAAACTTCTCGTACGGTACATTATCGGTCTCACTTCCACGCTTCACAATACGCTCGTAGCGCAGCCGCGGGTCTGCATCAACGGCAAGGAGGTGCGCATGGTCGTGCTTCTTCAGTGCATCAACTTCCGCGATGGCGCGCACCGACTCAATGACGGCATTCTCTCCTGCCGCCATGGCTTTTTCATACAGCGATTCCATGATATGGGCGTGTCCGCAGTTCGCGCGCAATTCGTTCGCCATGTCAATAAGGGTATCTCGACTAACGGGGATACCGCGCTCATGCAAACTTTTTGTAATAAGCTCGCGCGCAGAGTAATGAGTAAATCCGTGATGTTGGACAAGATATTCAACAACCGTTCCTTTTCCGGCTCCAAGCGTTCCCGTAATTCCAATAACTATCATTGAGCCACCTCGCGGATTCGAACCGCGGACATACGCGTTACAAGTGCGTTGCTCTACCAACTGAGCTAAGGTGGCGCCCGTCTATTGTGCCCGTTTTAGCGATTTCTATCAAGATTATCCGCTCCCTCGTCTCGCTGTGTCTGTGAGACAGCGGATTCCCTGCCGGCAACCCTATCCGCCACCTTGTGCGCATATCGCGCTACATGGCGGGCGATATGCGCCGTTATAACCGCGCTTGTATGCACGAACCATCTGGCAAATCGCAGAAAAAACAACGGTAAGTTCTCTATCGCATCTATGACTGCCGACGCGTGTTCTTTTAGCAAAATAGCAAAGCCATCCGCGCGCTCTCGGAATCCCGCTCCGTATTTCCTTCCGCGCACAATCTCAAACGCTTTAAGCGAAAACAGTCCGATAATTCCCGCCAAGGAAAGTGCAAACAACGCTGTCATCGCTCCGGCCATAAAGTCCGGCTACTTGACGCTCAATCGCGCCATGTTCGTAATTGCTATTTTCTCTCCGAACTTATGAACGGCCTCTTGCACCAAATCATGTACGGCAAGGTCCGGATTCTTAACAAATTTCTGCTCCAACAGCACTTTCTCGGATAAATAATCGTCCATCTTGCCGTCCACAATCTTCTTTCGGATGTTCTCGGGTTTGTCTTTTGATTCTTTCTCAAACACCTCCCGCGCGGCTTTGACATTCTCATCCGTAACATCTTCGCGTGAAATGAATTCCGGGGCCATCGCCGCCACATGCATGGCAATATCATATGCGAGATCCACGAACTCTTTGTTCTTTGCCACGAAATCGGTCTCACACGAAAGCACAACAACACCTACAGTCGTGTTCCCTGCGTGCACATATGCCTGAGCTACACCGGCTCCCAATTTTCTATCCGCTTTTTGGGCCGCCGACGCCAAACCCGACTTTCGTAAAATTATTTTTGCTTTTTCTATGTCGCCGCCCGCCTCCTCAAGAGCTTTTTTGCACTGCATAATGGAAATGCCCGTAGCATCACGGAGCGCCTTGACGGTGTCTATCGATATATCCATATCTTTTTTACTACTCCCCCTTCTCGGCAGAATTCTTCTCGTTACTGTCGACAGAGTGTGATTTTCTGTTTTCAGAATACGCTTTCGCTATCTCCCCGACAAAATACGCGATGCTCTTTGAAACGCTGTCGTTTGCGGGAATCGGGTATTCAATCCGTCCAAAATCGCAATCCGAATTGGCAAGCCCCACCATGGGAATACCGAGCTCTAACGCTTCCCTAACAGCCGTAGATTCGTGCCGCGTATCAACAATAAAAAGCGCTGCCGGAAGGTCTTTCATTTCCGCGATGCCGCCGAATCTGCGCTCGAGCTCTTCTATCTCCCTGTCCATCATCAAACGCTCGAGCTTGGTGTATTTATCGCGCTCGCCGAGGTCGCGCTCGTTTCTAAGCGTCTCCAGCCGAGCCGTCCGCTTCTTTATTTCGCTGAAGTTTGTAAGCGTCCCTCCTATCCACCTTCCCGACACATAGGGCAAGCCGACGCTTTTCGCTCCCGCCTCCACCCTCTCCGCCGCCTCGCTCTTTCCTCCCACGAAAAGAATCTCCTTGCCCTCGCTCGCAATTTTAGCGACAAACTCTCGGGCGCGCTTCAAAGAGTCGTTTGTCTTGACCAAGTCAAAAATGTCATGTCTGTCCTTGTTACCGTACAAAAAACGCTCGGAGCTCGGATGTCTTCGAGTTTTTGAATATCCGTAATGGGCTCCGTTGTCAAACAGAATCCTGATATCGGCATCCGTGTCTTTTGTCGTCATAAGCAAAAAGAAAACCCGCTATTTGGCAAGGTTATGCGACAGTATATCAAACATATAGTTTAGCGCAACGCGGCTCCGTTTACTCGGCATATTTAGGCCTCTGCAATCCCTGAGAGCTCCCGGAGTATATCTTTCAGATTCCCGCCGAGAACCTGCTCAACATTGGGCCATGACTTCTTTATTCTGTGGTCCGTAACTCTGTCCTGCGGAAAATTGTATGTGCGTATTTTCTCGGAGCGATCGGCGGTGCCCACTTGGATTCGCCTTGTGTCGTCCCTCTTCCTCGCCTCCTCTTCGTCTTGGAGAACCTGCAGTTTGCTCTTGAGAATTTCCATCGCTTTCATGCGGTTCGCCTGCTGGCTTCTCTCGGAAGTGCACTTTACTTCAAGACCCGTGGGTGTGTGCACGAGCCGCACGGCGGTTTCAACCTTGTTTACATTTTGCCCTCCGGCACCGCCGGAGCGCGCAAAGCTCATTTCTATATCGGAAGGATTGATTTCAATTTTTGTCTTTTTGTACACCGGAAGCACGGCAACCGAAGCAGTCGAGGTATGTATGCGTCCCATCTTCTCCGTTCTTGGCACTCTCTGGACGCGATGGACTCCGGTCTCAAACATCAGCTTCTCGTAGCCTCCCTTTCCCTTTATCTCGAATGACGCTTCCTTATAACCGCCCATGGACGCCCTGGACTCATCAATGGCCTTGCTGGTCCAGCCCTCTCTTTCCGCAAAGCGCAGGTACATTTCCGCCAATTCCTCCGCAAAGAGTGCCGCTTCTTCTCCTCCGGCCCCGGCGCGAACTTCCAAAATCAATTCGTTCGGGAATTCCTTCTGCGGTACTTCCGCGGATTTCAATATTCTTTCCATTTCCGCAATCAGCATATTTTTGCGCTCACTTATTTCTTCAACTTCCTTTTCAGCTAACTCTTTCATGGACGGATCCGCCTCTGCCAACTCACGCGCATCTTCTTCTGCTTTTGTAAGGCGCTCCCACTCAGCCACGAGGTAAGACACCCGCGGGTCGTTCGCGTGCTCTTTGGGGTTAAATGCTGTGTCTGAATCACTCATACGTATAGTGTAGGGGAAAGTTCACCGAACGGAAAGGGAAGTCGGTCTCCTATTGCAACGTAAGAAATCTAGCAAAACGGAGAGGATAGCGCGGCGCGCAAAAAAGTCACGGCGAAACGTAATAAATACTACGATGAGCCGTGACCTTTGCAGTGCAACAAAGCTAGGACTTCGTTTTGCTAGATTTCTTCTGAGCTGCGGCGCTTCGTGCTTTAAATTTCTCTACTCTACCTGCCGTGTCGATCACTTTCGCCTGACCGGTGTAAAACGGATGCGATGCACTTGAAATTTCTACCTGCACCACCGGATATTCTTTGCCGTCCTCCCACTTGTCTGTTTTGTCAGTTGCAACTGCAGAGTAAATGAGAAAACGCTCTCCCGAGGAGGTGTCTTCAAAGATGACTGGCCGGTAATTTCCCGGATGAATCTCTTTTTTCATGGCAGTGATTGTACATCAAAAATGCAAGAAGGAAAGGGACCGAGATGCCCTTTTGCTCAAACCCGCCCTCCTGTTCACAAGTGTTCACAAGACGCGGTCACCGTCGATATAGAAGCTTCCCTTATCAAGGACTCCCCTTTATCCCTATCAATCCTTATCAAGGACTCCCCTTGATAAGAAAACAGCCAAGATACAAGTAAGAATATCTGCCCCTAATTCCCCTCCAACACATCTATCTGTGCCTGAAATTCGTCCGCAAAACGCAGGACCCTGGTGCCATAGGGAGCAAACGCGGGATTGGATGCGCCTGCCCATCCGGCAAAATAGCGCAGCGCCGCCAAGCGCTCGTCATCACGACTTCCCCTGTCCGCGCCATTGTCCTTCAGCAAGAGGGCGGAGGCGAGAAATGCAGTGCGCGGGTCCCACGGGTTCGGCACGGACACGCTAAGCAGGTTGGACAGACGGGCTTCATAAAGAACCCATGTGGAAGGAATAAATTGAGCCGGCCCAATGGCGCCTCCAAACCCGATCGACTGCGGACACGACACCACTTGGCTAAACGGGTCAATTCCCAGCCGCGCGGTTATCTCCATGAACGGATCCACATCGCGGCTCGGCTTCATGACTCCGGAAAAAGGAGTGCCCGTATTCCTTCCCACTCCGTCGCCTTTGTTCGGCTGGTTGGTCAGAAGGCACTGTCCGACATTTTTGCCTAGGTCCGATTCATTTTTAATAATCCCGAGCAGGAATGCCGCCCGCACTCCGGTTAATCTTTCCGCCTCTTTCGCAAAATCGTAAGCATCTCCGAATGAAATATCGCCGCCGCCTCCGGTCAATTCAAACAAGGCGGAGCGAATTTGTGCCGCCGTTTTCTCGCGTTCGGATATCAGCGACTGGAACCTCTCTTCCTCACTCCGCGTTTCCCCCAAGACGACTTGGCGCGCCCGCTCTTTTACTTCTATGTCTTTCTTCTCGAGAATTTGTAGCTGTAGCAATGAGGCCTCCTGCTCGCGCTCGTCTTCAAGAACCAGTGTTCGTGCGCTCAAATCCGACTTTAGCGCCGCGATTTCGTCAAACGAGACGCCCAGCTCGCGCTTCAAAACCTCAAAAGTGTCAACGTCCTCAAGAAATGAAGATATGCTCTGTCCGGACAGGGCGAGTTCAACAAGAGAAAAATCGTCAACCTCGCGCGTGCGGCGGATAATTTGAGCCAGCGATTCTTGCTCGCGCCTGAGCTTCTCGTTAAGCGCGCGTACCTGCTCCTGTTTGCCGGAAATATCGTTCTTTATTTGCGAAATGGTAAGGTCGCGATGGCGTATCGCCACTTGCGCCTTTTCTATTTCAGCGTTAAGAAGCGCAATTTCTCTTTCCAGAGAGACTCTTTCCTTGGATATCTCCACTTTTGACACCGAGAGGTTCTTTATTTCACTCTCAAGTGCCCTAAGCTGTGCTTCCAACTGCGCCCGCTGTTCTTCAAGCGTTTGAGCAGATGCCGGCAACGGTACCACAAATGCCGCGGCGATAAAAACAACCAATAGCGCTACGCTAATATCGCTTATGGCACGGGATGCATGCATGCGGAGCATTATACCATTTGCATATTATGATTCCGTGGATTTTTCTTCCTTCGCCTCTTCCTGGGATTGTTTGGATTCAACACCATCTTCTTCCGCCACCTCTGTTTCGGCAAAAGAAACCTGCTCCGGATCCCTGTCCGGCACCTCCACATATTCCTTCACGGACACGATTATCTCGTCCGTGTCAGTATGAAGCTCGGCACTTTCGGGAAGAGAGATATCGCCGACCGCTATGTGGTCTCCTACATTTTTAAGAGAACTTACATCCACTTCAAAATGTTGCGGCAATTCGCTGGGGCGCACTTCAATTTCTATCTCATGCAAACCTTTGGATATGATGTGTCCGTCTTTCTCAGCCGGCGCCTCGCCCACGAATTCTATCGGAACCGACACATGCACTTTCTTCCCGCGCTCAATGACGTAAAAATCCGCGTGTATCGGCTCTCCAGTTACAGAATGAAAATCAACGGCATGAATGAGAGTTTCCTTTTTCTCTCCGACGCCTTCCAAAACAACGATAGATGTTTCTCCGACCTCCTGCCAGACCTTATGAAATGCGGCCGCGTTAATGGAAACCGCTTGCGCATCCTCTTTCGGTCCGTAGAAAACGGCAGGCACGAGCCCGCGCGAACGCACTGTCCGCGCTTTTTCCTTTGTATCGCGCTTCTCTATTGCCAGTGTATGCATGCGCGGCAGTATACAGCCCGGGCGGACTTAAATCAACGCTTATGCTTTCGCGCTGAACAAAAGAAGACGCTTCTTAACAACTTCAGAGAGCACGTCACGCCCGCGACCAAGGTATCGATACGGAGCGATCTCCTCCTTGTTATCCGCAAGCGCCTCCTCAATGCCTTTTCTGTAAGCTAGGCGTATTTCCGTATTTATATGCACTATTCTCATCCCGGCTAAGATGGCCTCTTTGAAATCTTCGTTTGAGAGACCGGAGCCGCCATGTAATACCATAGGAATCCCGACCGCACCGGATATTTCACGTATTAAGTCTATGCGGAGCGAAGGATTGGCACGCCCTTTTAGCATACCGTGCAGGTTTCCGACCGCGGGCGCGACGGCGGTTACTCCGGTTTCATCCACATATTTCTTTACATCCGCAGAACTCGGAAGCGCATCCGTTAATACGTCTTCAGGAATATCGTCAAGAAGTTTGCTTGATGTTCCTATGTAACCAACCTCGCCCTCAACAATTACTTCTCTCCCGCTTTCATTTGCATACGCGACAACTTTGCGCGCCATTGCCACATTTTCCTCCATGGGCAACTTTGAGCCATCAAATATCACAGAGTCGAATCCCCAATCTATGGCTCTCTTACAGCCCTCCACATCATGTACGTGGTCGGCATTTGCGAATATCGGAATCCCGAATTCCTCGCGCGCGGCACGCACCATCGGCACAACCTTGTTTCCCCCCAAAAAATCCCTCTCTCCTTCCGAAACTCCGACTATAACGGGAACGCGGGCGTCCCACGCGGCTTTGGCAATGCCGTTTAACTGCGTAGAGTCGGATATGTTGAAATGCCCCAGTGCCACGCCCCCTTCTTTCGCCCAGTTAATTGCGTCTGAGAGGGTTTTGATTTTTTCCATGTGGACACTATAGCACAAGCGCATGATATACTGTGTGGAATGATGTACGACTTCGTTTCCGTTGGAGACACGACCACAGACGCTTTTATAAGGCTGAAGGAAGCGAGGGTATCATGCGACATTGACGACGCGAACTGCACGATAAGCATGCGCTGGGGCGACAAAATTCCGTATGAAAAGGTGGACGTCGTGAAGGGAGTCGGCAACGCCGGAAATGCCGCCGTCGCCGCCGCACGTCTCGGGCTCAAAGCGGCGCTCGTTACCGATATCGGCATGGATGACAACGGCGATGGCTGCCTCGCCGTGTGGAAGAAGGAGGGAATTACGGACGAATTTGTACGAAGGCACGCGGAGTATCCGACCCATTACCACTATGTGCTCCAATACGAAGCGGAGCGCACCATTTTGATAAAGCACCAGCCCTGGCCGTATTCCGTACCGGAGTTCAGTGATACGCCAAGATGGATTTATTTCACGTCAACGGGAGAGCACGGTGAGCCGTACCACCACGAACTCGCCGCTTATGTTAAGAAAAGCGGCGCAAAGCTCGCGTTCCAGCCGGGAACATTCCAGATAGCGCTCGGCGCGGATAAAATAAAAGATGTGTACGAAGCAAGCGAAATCTTCTTTTGCAATAAAGAAGAGGCGCAGAGGATTCTGGATACCAAAGACGGCAATATACGCGAACTGCTCAAGGGCATCTGCTCTCTTGGCCCGAAGAAGTCCGTTATTACGGACGGGCCGCTCGGAGCTTACGGATATGACGGGGAAAAGACGTACTCGGTGCCAATGTATCCTGACCCCGCCCCGCCGACGGACCGCACGGGAGCCGGAGACGCCATAGCCGCCACCATCACGTCAATGCTCGCGGGAGACATGAATTTGAAAGATGCCCTCGCGCGCGGACCGATAAACTCCATGAATGTCGTACAGCATGTAGGCGCACAGGCAGGCCTGCTCACAAAAAACAAAATTGAAGAACATCTCAAAAACGCACCTGAAGACTACATGGTAAAGGAGATGTAGTAAGGACTACAGTCCTTACTACAGTATATACTATAGTACTTACTATTTGCAAAAGTAAAGGCCCGCGCGAACAAGTCGCGCGGGGCCGAAACACTTGTCGTTCACGTCGTGGGTAGAGGATGCTCACAGCCCTTCTTCGGCGCGTACGCCGAGTGAGAGCCGAATGCGCCGACACGCTTGAGGTTCCGCTGGAACCAATTGAGCGCGTTGGCGGACACATCCGCATTGTCCGTGCGCTTATAGAAACGCACGCACGCCCACCGAGGCGGAAGTACCAGGGGGCTTGAGCGATTGTAGAGGGTTTTCGCGATTCGCAGTGACTCCTCCCAATTCTCGGAGTCCTGCGGATTATGTTCGCGAACAAGCTCTGCGTTGCGCGTCCAAGAGAACTGGTTGTTCTCAAAGACCACATCGCAAATTCGCCCGGGCCACCGCGGATCCAGTACGCGCGCAAGCGTGATCAAACCGATCGCGCGCTTCGCGTGCGCTGGTTCCGTCCTGCCTTCCCAGTAAATATTCCGGGCAAGACAGGTAATCTCCTCCTCATTTTTCCATGATGCTGTAAGCGTCAGACCCAAAAGGGTAAGCGCGACCACACCATAGCAAACGTGAACGGATTTTTGTGCATACCGGTAAATGACACCGAAACGCACAAAGTTAAAACGAAAATGCCGCATCATCTCTTTTACTCCTTACTGTTGAGAGGCAATGCTGGCATCAGGTGTGCTAAGCACAATTATACCATATCCAAGCCCTAAGTCAATCCCCAGAACCCTTATTTCCCGCTATTTAAACACGCCACCCGACTGGCGTGTTTATGAGGGACTTCGTAAGTCCATCATTCCACTACCAGCGAGGTTTCGCCTCGCTGGTATGTCAACTCTAAGGCAACAAGCACCGAGGTTGAACCTCACTGGTTGGTAACAACACCGAGGCTTCGCCTCGGTGTTAAAGGTATGCGAATAAAGTGTTCGCGGTGTTCGCGGTGTTCAGCTGTGTTCAAGAGGCTGTTCAAGAGGCAAAGTAGCTATGCGCTCTTATCTCCGTTTTCTGCTCCCCCACTATTCGCGTCAGCGTCCATCTGCACCGGAGAAGGCACATTAGGATTCCACTCGGCATCAATCTTGCCGTGCTGTTTCTCGTACTCTTTGATGTTGTGCTCCAAATATTGGTGCAAGCGCTTCGCATGCTGAGGGGTAACTGCATACGCGGTGCCTGTTCCCCCAACCAACATCCCGATAACAAAAAACTCAGGTGATGTTCCGACCACTATATTCTCACAAAATTGCTTCGGTGCTGTTTTTAGATCCATAATGAATAATTAACGTGTAATGATTTCCAAGATTATTCCCTGATTTTCCATCCAATCTTAAACAGATAGACGACAAGCCCACCCAGACCAAAGATGAGTCCAACAAATATCGCGGCGCCAATAGCAAGATTGGATTCATGAATGCCAATCGTTGCGTAGCGCATGGTATCAATAAAGTAAAAGAACGGATTAAAATAGGTGACCGTGCGCATCGTCTCCGGAAGAAGGTCAACGGAGTAAAACATACCGCCAAGAAATGAAAGTGGCATGATAATGAATGTGGCAACAAGCCCGAATTGCTCAAATCCTTTCGCCCACAGGCCAACCAAGATCCCGATAAGCGAAAAAATGGTGGCAATTGCAACCCCGAGAAGCAGGAAGAGGGGGAAATTACTGATTTGTACCGCACCAAATAAAAGACCGACGCCAAGTATGCCTGTCCCAACCACAAGCGAGCGAACTACCGCACTTGAAACAAACGAAAACACCATTTCAACATACGAAAACGGCGCGACCAAAAGTTCGTGGATACTTTTGATCCAGCGTTGGAAGTACACGGAGCTTGCACTGTGCTCAAATGCGGATGTAAGCATGTTCATCACTAAAATGCCCGGAAACACAAACTGCATGTACGGCACGCCTGAGATAAGATCTATCTTTCTGCCAAGCACAAAACCGAAAATAAAAATAAAAAGCGTTGCCGAGATAAGCGGCGACACGAGTGTTTGGACCACTATGCGAAGCACACGTTCAACCTCACGCCGTATGAAAGTATATATGCCAATGACGTTTATGTTCTTCATATATTAGCCTTTCTTGTTACTTCCAAATAGCGGGCTTCTAGCCTCTTCCCGTCTTTCATAAACACGTCTTTCGCATCATCGGCAACAATCTTTCCATCATTTATTATGACAACTCGACTACAGAGTTCTTCCACTTCATCGAGGTAGTGCGAGGTCAGTATGATGGTCTTCCCTTCCTCGTTCAGCCGCCGCAAATATCCCCATAGAGCGATCCTCAACTCCACATCCACGCCCGCTGTCGGCTCATCAAGAATCAGGAGTTCCGGTTCATGCACCATGGCACGTGCAAGCATCACGCGACGCTTGTATCCACCCGAGAGATGTTGGAACGCAGTGTCGCGATACTTTTCAAGATCAAACTGCTGGAGCAGTTCACGTATGCGCGAATAGCGCTTCTCCTTGTGCATACCATAGTAGCCTCCAACGTAGTCAAGAATCTTCCACGTCTTCGCGAAAATATCCACATTGAATTCCTGTGGCGAGATACCCACCTTGGTACGCGCCTCTCTATACTCGTCAACCACATCAATACCGCACACCTTAATAGTGCCGCTAGTTACGCGCGCCACTCCCGTAATACAATTAATTGTTGTCGTCTTGCCGGCGCCATTGGGGCCAAGAAATCCGAAAAACTCCCCCCTCGGAACAGAAAGTGAAATACCGTCAACGGCCCTGACACCGCCATCGTAAATCTTCGTCAGGTCCTTGATCTCAAGTGCTGGAGTATCACTCATGCCGAGTGAGTATAACATTGCCGTCAGTCGTGTACAAAACGTGTACAATAGCAATGTCATGTTTGTTTCTATAACCGGCCCCTCCGGCTCTGGCAAGACAACTCTCGCGCGTAATCTTCTAAAGGCACTGCCTGGTTCACAATCTCTCACAAGCTACACAACGCGAGAGAGGCGCGAAAGCGACCTACCACAAGAATATACGTATATATCAAAAGAAGGGTTCAGTAAGCTGGAAGGTTCAGGAGCATTCCTATGGACGACAAGTCCGCACAGCGAAGTGCGCTACGGGACTACAAATGCAGATATTTACTCTGCGCTGACGGGCAACGAACTTTACGTGGGCATCCTGGTGCCCGCTGTGTTGCCGGTACTAAAAGATTATGCAGAACAACTCAATCGCCTATCGGCAATTCTCTTTATGTACCTATCTGATATTTCAACTGAGGAACTGGAGATGCGACTAAAACACCGAGGCGACGCCCCGGAAGATATAGAGCGTCGCCTTCGCGACAAAGTAATGTGGAACGCGCAGGCGCGCGATATGGATATCGCGTTTACACACCTAAATGCATCACAGACATCAGAAGAGATTGCAAGCGATGCAATTGAGATAATTACACGCGCTTGAGCACACGCTCCACAGCTCGCTTGATATGCACCGCGTCTAAACCGTAATGCTTCAAGAGCTCCACAGGCTCTCCCGACTGTCCAAACTCATCATGTACTCCTATAAATTCCATGGGGCTTGGTGCCTCGCGCGCCAAGAGTTCTGCAACAGCGCCTCCTAACCCTCCCGCGACCTGATGCTCTTCAGCTACCACCACTGCTCCTGCTTGTGTTGCGGCTGAGAGAATCATTTTCTCGTCCAGCGGCTTCACGGTATGACTGTTTACAACTATCGCGCCAATTCCTTTTTCTTCAAGCGAATGCGCGGCGAGAAGCGCTTCATACACGAGTGAACCACAGGCGATAATTGCCACGCGCGGCGAGTCACTTTTCCAAAACACTTCTGCTCGGCCTACCTCAAACGGCGACTCTTGAGTAGTAAATACTGGCATCTTTGCACGTCCAAAGCGCACATAAACCGGCGTGCCGAGCTTTGCCGCGGCAATCGTCGTTTTTCTCGCCTCCTCGGCATCAGAGGGAACAATGACCGTCATATTCGGCAACATTCTCATGAGCCCTATGTCCTCAAGCGGCTGGTGAGTTGCCCCGTCCGGCCCAACGGAAACGCCGGCGTGCATGCCACAAACAATGACCGGCACATCATTGAGTGCTATGGTGGTTCGTATCTGCTCAAAATTGCGCCCGGGAGAAAACGCCGCGTACGAAGTTATGAACGGGATTTTACCGTAATTTGCAAGCCCCGACGCAAGAGTTGCGAGATTTTGCTCGGCAACGCCGACTTCGATGTAGCGATCGGGAAATTCTTTTTGGAACCACTCCGCCCTCGTGGATTCGGCCAAATCGGCGCACAATACCACCACCCTCTTATCTTCTTTCCCTGCTTCTACCGCGCCTTTGCCGAAACCGTCACGAGTCGGCGCGCGCTCAAGCGCATCTTTTTCAAAAATCTTTGTATGCAGATGAGAATTTTCCGGAATCATATTACTCTTCGCAATCTATGCACTCTACCTTGCCGCCCATTGTGCGGACCTCGCGAATAAATTTCTTCGCCTCCTCAGCCGATGGCGGCTTGCCGTGCCACTTGTAATCAAACTCTATCTCCGGCACGCCCTTTCCGGGAATGGTGTGCGCGAGAATCAGGGACGGCTTTTCGTAAACCGCCTTAGCTTCGCCAACGGCATCAATAAACTGCCTTATATTGTGTCCGTCTATTTCAATAACGTGCCAATTGAATGCTTCGTATTTTGCGCGCACCGGCTCAAGCGGCATGACATTTTCCGTATAGCCGTTTATCTGTATGTTATTGCGGTCCATGATTGCAATTAAATTGGCAAGCTTGTTTTTCCCGGCAAACATTATAGCTTCCCACGTGATGCCAGCGTCATGTTCTCCGTCAGACATCGCGCAGTAAGTAAAGAATTTCTTGCCGTCCATCCGTGCGGCATACGCAATACCGGCCGCCTGCGAGAGGCCCTCGCCGAGAGGACCTGAAGTGGTTTCAAGACCGGGCAGTTTCGTGCGCTCAGGATGCCCTTGCAAACGCGAGCCGAACTTCCTCAATGTTTTTGTTTCCTCAAGCGGAAAGAACCCGGCATGCGCCATCGCGGCGTAGCGAACCGGTACGATGTGGCCGTTTGAAAGAATCAGACGATCGCGCTCGGGCCAATCCGTCTTTTGAGGGTCGTGCTTAAGTACATGAAAATAGAGAGCCGCAAAAATGTCCGCCATGCCTAAAGGGCCAGCGGTGTGGCCGGACTTGGCTTCAACAAGCATTTCTATAATCGTCTGGCGTATGTCGTTTGCTTTTTGTTCAAGCGCGGCTATCTGTTCATCGGTAATTGTCATATAGATATAAATAGAGTAGCTATTGTACTCTTTTTACAAGTGGTTTCCCACACTACTGGCACTGTGAATATGTGAGCCAGGAACACGGATTCTCACCCGGCAAAATCAGCGGCATGGAGCACCAATCGGAATTCGATTCCAGGTGTGCGAGCAAGACATAACTTTGCCCCGAAGTTGACGCGCAATAACGGTACCCCTCTTGTCCTGCAAGCGTAGGGTCGGCTGGAAGTGACGATATGTATCCGGGAGAGATGCCCGCGACCGAATCGACTTGTGTATTGGACGGACTTGCTGGATATTGGTTGTTGTCGCTGTAGTAAAGTTCAAGTGCCAACTGGAACTGCTTGAGGTCCGCGAACCGCCGCGCATCGCGTCCTTTCGCTCTCGCGCTTGAAAGGGACGCCAAGACCACGCTCGCAAGCATGCCTATTATTGCAACAACAACCAAAAGCTCTATAAGAGTAAACCCGCGCCTGCGCGTCTTTTCCATATCAAAATCTGCCGGGGTTGCCGGACGGAGCCAAATTAGACGACACCGGTGGAAGTTCAATGTCCTGCGAAGAGCGCGGCCAGAAAACAAAGGCCAAAATGAGCGCGAGCACAGCCGCGGCAAGCAAAATATAAGACGCCTGTTTGCGGCTTTTTGCAAGCCCCAACCTAACCACCAGTCCGGTTATGTCAAACCCGGCTTCCCTCGGCGTGGCATTTCGCTTGTAATCGGACAGCGGATCCTCAAACTGCAAGTCCATATAGTAAGTTTAGAACGCCTGGGCAATGTGTCAAAGCGGCGTTATCCACCGAATGCGGATGCGGCCAAACCTTCAAGGCGGCGATATGATGCCTGCGTGTCCGCAGATGCCATTATGGCCGAACCTACAACGGCATATGAGAGGCCGGCCTCAAACAACTCGCGCACGTTTTTCTCAGATACGCCGCCGTCAGCGCTTAGCGTCAGCCGCGGGTGCGCGCCTCTGATTTCTTTCACCCTATCTATGGCGCGAGAGTCAAAAACATTTCCTTGTCGCCCGATTTCGGGAATGCTCATGATTTGAATAAAATCAGCAGTTCCGTCCTCAACAAATGACTCAACGCGAGAGAGGTCGGTTTCAATAAGAAGCGACAGTCCGACATATGCAGCTCCGGAAGCGCGCCATGACGAGAGCGCCGCGCGAACTTCCGATTCAGATTCAAACGCCTCTATGTGGCCAACAATGCACTTTGCGCCAACGCGCGCAAAAAGCTCTCCTGCGCGCGCGGGGTCGGAGACCATGAGATGGACTTCATATTTAAGCACGCCACTCTTCGGGAGCGGCTCGCCACTCGCCGCCATTTTCTCAAACCCATTCCACTCTAGAGAGTTTGCGTATGGCCACGAAACCGTTTCGGCAAAGTCGCCGTCCATAACATCAAGCTGTACGGCGGATGAAAAACTAGCAACCGACCCCGAGAGCTCCCCCAGCGCCTCAAAACTATCCGGCATAATGGCTGGCACTACCCGTTGTTTACCGCCGGCATTATTCATGCACTACATTTTCGATTTGCTTAATTCTCCTTGCATGTCGTTCGTCTCCGGAAAATGAAGTGGAAAGCCACGCTCGCACCGCCTCTTTTGCCTCATCAACGGAAATAAAGCGCGCGCCGAGCGAGAGCACGTTTGCGTCGTTGTGCATGCGTGTTGAAGAAATCATATCAATCTCTTTCCCGTTGGCGTCTTTCTGCTTTTGCCCACGCTCTCCGTAATACACGGCGGCGCGCACGCCACGGAACCTGTTTGCCACCATCGCCTCCCCTTGCCCGGAAGCGCCTAACACAACTCCGCGCGCAAAAGGGTCTCCCGAAACGGCGCGCGCGACGCATGCGACAAATTCCGGATAGTCGTCGTCCTCATCAAACTCATACGCGCCCATGTCTTCCACCTCATACGGTCCTTCTTCTTCGTGCGGCGGCAATTCGCGCACGAAATCCAAAAGGCCATTTTTCATTTCAAACCCGGCGTGATCCGTGCCGAAATACACTTTCATGAGTATAGATATGATTTATATATGCGTACCGAATTCCTTAACATGCCGCGCCAATGTGTGAGCGTATCCCATCTCGTTGTCGTACCAAGCAAGAACCTTGACCAGCGTCTTGTCCACCACGCGCGTCATGGAAAGCTCGGCTATCGCTCCATAGGGCTCGCCGATAATATCGGTTGAAACGAGCGGCTCTTCGGTAACGGCGAACACTTGACTCCACCTTGGGTTCTCCGCCGCCTTTTTCATCACATCGTTTACTTCTCCAATGTTCGTCTCGCGTGATGCCACAAACGTAACATCAACTATGGAACCGGACACCACCGGCACCCGAAATGCTATGCCATCAAACTTATCTTTGAGCCCTTCATGCGCGAGCGTCGTTGCCACTGCCGCTCCCGTGGTGGACGGTACGATGTTGACCGCGGCGGCGCGGCCGCGGCGCGAGTCTTTCCTGTGCGGACCATCAACCAGCGATTGGCTCGCGGTGTACCCATGCACTGTATTCAAAATTGCGCGTTCAATACCAATTCCCTCCGACAAAATGCCGATTAGAGGACTCGCGGCGTTCGTGGTGCATGATGCATTTGACGTGATTTGGCATGTCCGAAGGCGCTCTTCATTAACACCCATCAAAACTGTCGCTCCCTCAATTCCCGCATCTTCCGGAGAATCCTTGACCGGAGCCGTTACCACCACTCTTTTTGCTCCGCCGTTTAAATGTGCTTTTGCTTTTGCATAACTTGCAAAAGCTCCAGTGGATTCGACAACAATATCCGCCCCCTTTTGGTCCCAACCTATATGCGCGGGTTCCATCTCGTGCGATACGGAAATTTCTTTTCCATCTATCACCAGCGCATTCTCGCGCGCCTCAACACTGAAAGGCGGCTTCCCGTAAACCGAATCGTGCCTCAGCAGATAGGCAAGCGATTCAACGTCCGCCAAGTCATTAATCGCGACTATTTCAATATCCTTATATTCGCGCACAGCGCGGAAAAACGACCTCCCGATACGCCCGAACCCGTTAATTCCAACTTTTATTGCCATATATCAGTCATTGTACCGTACCTCCGCAAGCCCCTTTATCCCCATACCCGCGTATGCCCACAGTGCTGAGCAAATAGTAATACTATTTTTAAACCTAGGATTCGGTTGTCGTTGCCGTGGTGGTGTTGGTTTCTGTGCTTTCTTCTTCAGTTTCCTGCTGTACGGGCTCTTCAGTTTCTTCTGCCGGCTCTTCCGCGGGTGTACCAGTATCTTCGTCTGTCTGCTGTGGTGTGGTCGTTGTAGCTGGCGTTTCCTCTTCTTCGGCTTTTGTCCCTTCCGCACCTTCTTCTTCCATTTTCTCTTCCACTACTTCTACTTCCGGCGTGGAGGTTGCCTGCGTTTTTTCTTGCGTGTTTTCAGACTGCCCATCCGAGGTAGATGTCGCTGTCTCTGGCTCCGTGTTTGTGGTTTCGGTCTCAGTTTCCTCCTTCTGCTGGCTCTCCGTCTGCTTGCCGTTCTGTTGCTCTTTTGTCGTAACCGTGCCTATATCAAACGTGGACGACGTAATGTTCACGCCACCAAGTTCGGCATCGCCGACAAGCACAGCGCGAGTCGCTTCTGCCGTGTTTCCATCTTGGTTAGTGGCGCGATAAGTGATGATGTATCGAGTGCTCGTACTTGTATCAATACTGATAAACGGCACCTCCTTCCCATCAACAAGGGTTTTGATGGAGTAATTGGCAATCTTGCCATCTTCAACAGCAACCGCGCCAAGGTCGCTATAGGAAGCTCTGATATTGATTTTCGCCGGGTTATTACCGAGCGGATGCAGTGAGAGTGGGCCGGAAACATTAGCACTGCCGGCAATGTTTTGCTTGCCGTCAGGCCCGCCGCCTGAATTGCCTCTTCCTTCCGGCACGGGGCGCCGCCATTCTTCCTTCGGCGGCTTTGCCGTTACCACCGGCTGATATCCGGCGATTGTTTCCGTCTTGTCGTTCAAGAGAGCGCCCACAAGCCCGCCGTATTTAGTGGCGACCTTCTTCTGGCTTACATTTCGTTTTTCAAACTGCTGTACCTCTCTCAGATAATCACGCTCGCGCGCCACCACTTGGCTGATCTGGTCGGTCACATACACACCAAGGTCGCGGTACGCTCCGAGGTCTGCCTTGGACACTTTCATGGTCTTTTCAGCCACAACATCCTGCCAAACATGGTCTTGCAGACTGATGGTCGTAAGGTTGTAGTCCACATAGTAGTGCTCCTCGTCCTCCGACACACTCGTGATCTGCGCCGTGGGCGTATATGCCTCCAGGTCTTTGTTCGCAATGTATGTGTTGTCAATAGAGATGACTTCGTTTTCAGTCGCGAGCACGGCCGCGGCCGCGGCCGTGCGCACCTCCGGGCTCATCGCAAACGCACTCCCCGCACCCAAAAAAAGTACGCCGAGAATAACAGGAACAATGTTGTGGTATTGGATTATGTGTAGGAATTTCCTCATGTCTATTGTCTATATTATATCATCCGCCGATTGTGAAAGCGGCCAGATACGCCCAATAACCGTGCCGATCATGTTCACCTTCTGTACCGCGCCAAATTGGCGTGAATCATTGCTTTCTGCGCGATTATCCCCAAGTACAAAGTAATCCTCGGGACCGAGTTTCATCTCAAATTCCTCCCCGCTCACCATCCCCCCAATGAGCGTACCGTTCGCAAAAAATTCTTCCTCACCGGTTTCCCTGTCGGTAATGCGCACACCTTCGCGCGATACATCCACTTCCTCATTCGGCAAACCAATCACCCGCTTTATCGTCACATGCTCGGTATCGTGCGGATTTTCAAACACAAGCACATCGCCGCGATTCAAACCAAAGCGGCCTGTCGTGAGCTTGTCGAATCGGTGTGTGAATGTCTCCACCAGCACAAATTCACCATGCGCGAAAGTCGGCTGCATAGAATTACCCGCAACCTGAAACGGACGAAAAACAAACAGCAACACCCCACTTGCCACCACAACAGCGACGAGAAGAGAGAGCGAGGTATATTTACCAGATACAAATTTTCGTAATTTTCCCATATCATCTAACAGCGAGGTTCAACCTCGCTGGTCATCATTTTCAAGCTCAGCTTTCAGCTCTTTATTCTTAATAATTATCTTTAGTGCGTCTTCTGCAAATTTCTTGTATTGCTTCGGTGTCATAGGTCGCGGCATTAAATACTTGGTATTGCACAACTTAAGCTCTGATGTCCCCATATACTCGCCCCAACTGCTCACATATTCCACCAGCGAGGCTTCGCCTCGCTGGTGAATACTCTTGCCGTCCGTACTGTTTTTTGCGTGGGCACGATTGTTTAGATTTACATATACCCCCACATGGTCGAGATATGTATCTGTATCAATATGTCTGGACTTGAAAACCCCGCCAAAAAGTGCACCGGTTCTCTTGTATTTTTTGTTGAAGTACATAGTGTATCCCGTTCCGACTTTTTGCATGAATCTGGAAATCCCGTCATCAGCGACTTGCTTCAGTAGCAAGTGAAAATGGTTTCGATTTGGGCAATAAGCGAGTATTTCCACTAGCAGCGAGGTTGAACCTCGCTGTTGGGAATGTTTGGGGTATTTGTATTTCTCCAAACCGCCGAGCGAGGCTTCGTTGTTGAAATACTCAAGCATTTGTAAAAATTGAAAGAAGTCCTGCTTATCCGCAAAAGTTGTGCGTTTATCTACACCCCTATTGTAAATGTGGTAGAACTCATCGTTTGCTAGTTGTGTTTTTCTTTGCGCCATAATGTGTCTTTGTTCTTTATTTTTTGTTCCCCACCAGCGAGGCCGCGCCTCGCTGGTACTAAAATTCCATGCCGAGGAGGAAGTTGCCGAGGTTGGATGCTGTGACGGCTGTAGCGGAGAATTTGTAAGGTGTTTCGGCAAATGCGGCGTAGATGTAAGTTTCGGCAACATTTGGATCTGTTGCAATACGCAACTTAAATCCGTTTGAAAGCAGGTCTATTTCATCTGCAGTTCCCTCCGCGGTAGTAGCATTCGCTTCCAGTCTATCGTTATCTACGTTGTACCCTTCACGCTCCCCATCGTACACATGCCATGCTGAAGTACTGTCTATTGATTTCGTCATCACAAATCGTGGCTTAAAACCCGTCCACACGAATGGGCCATCGGCTGAGCCATTGCCGGTGTATGAACCAAATTTTGAAAATCCTTCTATTTCGTCAAAAAGGTAGGCGATGTAATTATGTCCCGTGCCCCCCGAGGGTGTATAAGTGATAACAATGATGCCCTGTGCACCTGCACCTCCCGAAGTGACGCCTCCTCCGTCGTTCCAACCTCCTCCACCTCCTGCACCATAATTACCTCCAGTTCCACCATTTCCGCTTCCTCCACCTGACGCCTGGACAGCAGCACCTCCACCACCGCCACCCGAGCCATGCGTAGCGTCAAATTCAATACCTGCACCACCTGCGCCACCGGCTTTCCCTGCGCCTGTCGTCCCGCCTCCACCGCCACCTCCACCGTCAGTACCAGCAGAACCTGCCGCGTTTACTCCTCCAGAACCTCCTCCCGACGCGCTTGCATTATCACCACCATCACCACCAGTACTGCTAACAGCAGAGGCGCCTGTCGTCCCGCCTCCATTTCCTCCTCCACCGCCAGCTCCTGGATTTGACGGAGCACCACCCGCTCCTCCAGCGGCACCCGCCCCATTTGGACCTGCGGCTCCACCGCCACCACCACCGGAAGTATACGCACCACCCGCCCCTCCAGCTCCACCGCTATTTTTTGTTGTACCAACACCAGAACCTGCCGCTCCGCCTGCGCCAGTCGTAGTGGTTTGCTGCCCGCCAGTTCCTCCTTTAGCACCAGCAACAACGGCAGAACCAGCGATGCTTGCGCAATTTGAAGTTGAGTTACATAAATACGTATCGCCACCTGCCGTTCCGTCTCCACCACTACCAGAACCGGCAGTCCCACCTGAGCCAACAGCTACGGTAATGGTTGCATCGGGCGTTAATGTAACATTGGTTTCCTTTGAGTAGGCACCACCTCCTCCTCCAGCTCCTCCCCCAACAGCCAGCTGTCCAGCTCCTCCTCCACCGCCGCCACCTATCACTTCTATAGTATTGTTCGAGCTGTTCCAATCACTCGGTACAGTCCAACTTGTGCCAGAAGTAAGGTACACAACCGTTTCACCTTCATCATTTACATCCACATTAGTTCCCACCGAAAATACGCTCGCTGTCGGTGCTGTATCGTTCCAATAGGTCGCATCGTCTGCGGTGGCGGCGGTGGAGTTGAGTAATAGATAGTCGGTTTCGGGTGCTGTTGTGTTTGCGGCATGGTACACAGCCCAATCGTTTGCCGCATCACGGTCTTTGATGATAATCATCTCGGGAGCAGAACTAAGGGCATGTGAAATGGTACGGTTTGTACCATTGCCAGTGTAGGAGACAATATCAAAACCGCTTG